>Ga0207639_10000044_pt1 | contig 139835 bp, 103 predicted proteins | sample KBSCornC32_FD_184299 | JGI IMG/M metagenome (GOLD analysis project Ga0207639, IMG submission 184299) | Corn rhizosphere microbial communities from Kellogg Biological Station, Michigan, USA - KBS Corn C3-2 (SPAdes) (version 2) | ecosystem: Host-associated > Plants > Roots > Rhizosphere > Soil ... | reverse complement strand
TCCCGCCGCACCGCGGTTCACCCGGAGCCAAACGGCTCCCAAACACCTCCGCCCACCGCCTGCTTGTCGCCCAAATAACCGCGCGCTCGGTCTCGCTCCCTGAAACACGCCTTTTTTCAGCAGCCTGCTAGAGCCTGTACGGCACTATGCGAATGGCCTTTCTGAGGGCCAAAGGCCCGCAAACAAGCCAGCCCAGGGCAACGCCCTGGGACCGATCGAAGAAGAGACCCAAGCCCTGAAGGGGTGGCTCATTTTAAGGCCGAAAAGTGCCGTACACGCTCTAAATAGCACCCACATTTCAATCGGACTCCCCAAAAGTTGTCCGTTTTGTACGTATTCGCACGGTCCCGTAAAAACTCGGACGTTTCGGACAACAAAATCGAGTTCAGTCGAGGGCAATGTCTCCGCTTGAGGGATATCCAGACGCCACTGTGCTCAATGTCCATTTGCGCTTCTACCGTGCCGCCCGCCACTTCCGAACGTCGTTTGATGACCCAGTGACCTCACGAAAGCAGTGGCTCGATAAAAATCCGACCATGGGCGTTGGATTCATTCTCACTCTGCCTCCGCCATGGCACCCACGAAATTCTTCCACGCTTTCGCAAACTGGGTCGAGAGTTCCACATCGCTGACCATGTATTCCTCCTGCATGCCAGTGGCGGAGCGAAACGTGAACTGCCCATATTCGACGACTGGGATCTGGTAGTTGCCCTTGAACCGACGATCCGGAGACCCGTCTTTATTTGCCTTCGCCCAAGTCTGCCCTACCGTTCTCGAATCCGTTGGCACCGCTTCTTCTTCAATGAATTTTGTGGGCCGATATGACAGTTCGACCTGTGCGTATTCCAACAGGGCGAATTGATCCTTGCTCGTGAAATACAAGATGAAAGCAGGATAGAAGAATAGATCTCCGCCGTTTGCATTCTCCAAGTGCGGCACAACGTATTCGGAATCGATCAACTCGCACCGACCGAGTTGGAAGGCTACCCGCTTTCGCTCAACAACGCGCGATGCTGTCGTTCGTTCAGCCGTCTTATTCGCTCTCCTTGCGCCTACGGTGTCCCAAACGCGTTGAGCTCCACTCATACGAGCAAATGCATCGCATAGACCTCGGAAGGCTTCACTCATCGCCGCCGGCACCGCACACTCTGTAGGGAGCCGAGAAAGGTTTACCTGCTCTTCTAATTCGACTCGCTCCGCCGAAACCTCCTCCGCTCGTTGGCACATCCTTCGAAATGTGCTTTTGAAGATCCGACGCAGAAACCATCCTCTGTGCCAGCTCTCTACCTTCGCGATCGATGTGGCTTCCAGTGTGCGCGCTTGTCCCAGAGCAATCGTAAGCTCGGAAAATTGTCGATGTGCTTGTTCCAGGAGCTTTTTAAACTCCTCCAGTCCTGATGTAGTAAGAGCTTCGGAATTGGAACTCTCTATGGCAGGCAATTGCCCAGAAACCGGTGTAACGATGGGCGGCGCCGGGATTGGAATGGGTATGGGTGCGGGGCTGGGAACGGGAACGCTTTGAGGGGCCGGCGACCTTGGCGCGGTGGCACCGGAGCTCTGCCTAGAACCAGGTAATGACTGCTGGAAGGACAGCCCAGTTCCCGGAATTCTGGTAGTCACGGAGGCGCCGCGTGGCCCAGCCGTGAGTCGAATTGGACCGAGACCAACAGAAGTAGATATGCCTCGCTTCGAGAACGTCAGTCGAACGCCGGGGAAGGGAGAGAACGATTTGCGAAAGCGCCAACCCATACAAGCCTTTTGAGTAACGGCCGCTCGCGAGGCTGTCGAGAGCAGGATACCTCGTGTGTCGTTCTCACGCCCACACACAACACCAGATTCTGCTCAACTCACCAAAATGCGTCCGAAACGTCCGAACCCGAGAACCATGGTTTAGAACGGCATCGAGAGGTGTCCCACGAGGAGACATCCTGGTATATACGGACATATCGGACGGCAAAACGGAAGTTCAGGTAGCCCGGTAGAATGATCGAGCACTACCGCAAAAAGCGGCGCCAGTGTTCCTCCGCAACGATTCGAATCCCGGATGACGCAGAACGCAACTCAACCGCCCGCTCAATCTTGGTGCCGTAGCTTGAATACTTCCAATCACGGCTGGCATGAAACCCAATGACTAGAAATCGGGTCTGCTTCCTTGGCGTGTCGTTGAAACTTCCGCCCCGAGATTCGATGGCTTCAGTAACCCTCTTTCGTGCCCCAAAGGCGAACTTCCCAGTGACACAGAATTCGCTCCCTGGAAACACGATGTCACTCGGAGCTGGGTCATCCAATGGTAGCCCGGTGGATGAATCCTCAGCTGAAACGGCCCCGTCATCACCCGCACCTCCGATGATGTGGTGCATCAGTGCCGTCAGTTCCTCTCGTTCTTCGGTATCGACTACACCGTCTGCGAAGATCCGGTCCAACCGCGCCAGGATGTCATTGAACGGCCAGATGGTGTCTTGATTCGTGTGGGCTTTCACCCACTCGTGAAAAAAGCGTGCTTCCTCATCGGTGACTATGCCGTCGCAGAGGATACCCTTGCATAAACCAGCGAGTTGATCGAACGCCTTTGCCAAGTTGTTATCGCGCAGGAACCCGAAGCGCGCTACGGGTTGGCCGTGATCGTCCAGAAGGGTATACTTTGTGGGCATGGGAGGATTAGGTGGCTGCTGATTGAGCGGAAATTGCGGCAAAAGGCAAGGAGTTACCCCTCTGAAACCGCATCTCGCTGCGTTGGAAACAAGCGTCAAGATAAGCCACGCCTGCCGGGATGAACTCAGGGAAATCCCCCAGCAGGGCTCCCGAAAAAAGTCAGAAACGTCTGGAAGAGCGCGATCGGAAACGTCGGATAGGTCGGCCAGTAAAAATCCAACTCGGTTTGCCTGGACAGGTAGTCGACGCATCAGAATACCGCCTGCAACCGTGCCATCAGGCGAAAACGAAAAAGGAATGCAAGTAGAGGGGCATTGCATGAATAACGATCTTCCACAGACGAGCGGGACAGCGAGCAAAACAGCTCGATGGCGTGAAATTGTAAAAAAGTACCAGGAACCTTCGGTTTGGCGGGCGTCGTGGCAACTCGTGAATACCATCGGGAGCTACGGGGTCCTCTGGTATTTGATGTTCCTCAGCTTGCGCGTCTCCTATTGGCTCGCAGTTCCGTTGGCGGTTCTTGCGGGACTCTTTGTGGTTCGAATTTTCATCATCTTCCACGATTGCGGACACCGCTCGTATTTCAAATCCGCCCGAGCCAACGATATCGTGGGCTTTATCGCCGGTGTGCTAACCCTCACCCCCTATTACCATTGGCGTTGGGAACATGCGATCCACCATGCGCACGCTGGAGATCTGGACAAGCGTGGCACCGGAGACGTGTGGACCATGACTGTCGAAGAGTACCTCCAATCTTCGCGCTGGCGTCGCTTCGCCTATCGTTTGGCCCGCAATCCGATCACTCTCTTTGGATTAGCCCCTCTCTTTTTATTCGTCTTCCGCCAGCGGTTGTCTTCTCCAAATGCCTCGCGGCGGGAACAGCTTTCGGTTTATTGGATGAATCTCGCCATTCTTGGCGTCGCTGTGGGAATGAGCTTCCTCTTCGGCGTTTGGACCTACCTTCTGCTGCATTCAATCATCGTCATGGTCGCTGGCTCGGTTGGCATTTGGATGTTCTACGTTCAGCACCAGTTCGAAGGAGTCTATTGGGAAAGGGACAAGCAATGGGATTTTACGGATGCCGCCCTGAAAGGCAGTTCTTTCTATAAATTGCCGAAAATCCTCCAATGGTTCTCAGGCAACATTGGCTTCCATCATATTCACCACCTCAGCCCTCGCATTCCGAACTACAATCTCGAACGCTGCCATAACGCGGACCCGCTCTTTCGACAGGTGCCACCTATCACCTTGTGGTCGAGCCTAAAGTCTTTGACCTTTCGGCTGTGGGATGAGGCCAGCAGGCGGCTGGTGAGCTTCCACCATCTTCGAAAACATCGCAAAACTCAATGAATAGCTAGAGGCTGTACGGGACTTTGAAATCGGCCCGAAGGGCCGACAGCCACTAGCCCCAGCGGCCATGCCGCCTTCGCCACAAGTTACCATTGGGGGGCTTTAGCCCCGGACCGCAGGCTCACGAAATGCGCCGCGAAGTCGGCGCCGGAGACCGCACTTGGAAATTACTTTTGGCAATCGCTCAAAGCCACTTGCGCGATCATCGTCCCCGGCGCCGACTTCGCGGCGCGTTCGGCTGTCCGCGGGGGTCCGGGGCTAAAAGCCCCGGCTATTGGCCATCGGCCCTTCAGGCCGGTTTAAAGTGCCGTACAGGCTCTAGTTTTAGGATGGTGTGTTTTGGAAAACTCCTTGCGCGGAAGTGCTCGTTTCGACGGTGCCGGCAGAGCGACAGGCACTCGGAAAAAACGCGAAGGCGGACGTTGGCGGACCTATGAATCTCACCAGAGCGCAACGAGCCTCGCACACGTTCAAGTTGTCTTCGATTCCGCCCATCACACACCCTACCCCATCCGTCCAGAATAAACGCGACCATTCTTTCTAAGAAGCGCGAAGCACTGGTATGGCCGAAAATCCTTCCGACAAAGCTCCGGAGCTTTCCAAGGACCCTCACACCGAACTGGCGACTCTTTTGGAGCGGTCGATCAAACTTCAGGAGGAAGCCCTTGAAATCAATAAACGAGTTGCCCAGCTCAACGAACAAGTGGCGCAACGGACGCAAGTGGACAAAGCCGACTAGGGCAAAGAGACCCGAGCCAGGAGCGCAGCAGGTCGAGGTCCGCTGGCTTCACCATATATTCGTCAAAGCCAGCGGCGCGTGATCGAACGCCATCGGCTTCATCCCCGTATCCGCTGAGGCCCACAAAGAAAGCCCCTGCCAACGAAGGCATGGCGCGGAGGCGCCGAACCACTTCATATCCATCCATGTCCGGTAAGCCAATATCGACCAGCACTACTTCAGGGTTGAACTCGGAGGCGGCGGCAATGGCGTCGGCTCCAGTGAAAGCAAAACGCGTGTCGTGGCCTCTCAACCGTTGGAGGGTGGACATACTTCGCGCGGAATCTTCATCATCATCGACAATCAAAATTCGGCGCGGTACATCCGGGACGGCGGGGACCACCGGTGGCGGCTCTGGGCGTTTGTCGGCAAGGATCGGAAGACGAACTACGAATTCGCTGCCCTGCCCGAGCCCGGCACTATGCGCTTCCACGCTCCCCTCATGCATCCGGACGAGCCTTTGCACGAGGGTCAGGCCGATGCCGAGCCCCCCGTGGGCTTGCGCGATGGAATGGGTCGCCTGAACGAAGAGGTCGAAAACGCGTGGCAACAACTCGGGCTCCATGCCGATGCCATTATCGCGCACGCGAACGATGACTTCCGGGGGGCGGGCTTCCTGGTGCTCCGCTCGCTCCGCTTGAAGAAAGATCTGCCCGCCCTGATAATTATACTTGCTGGCGTTGGCGAGCAGGTTCCCAAAAATCTGATCCAGACGCGTGGGATCGGCATCCAGGATCACCGGCTCGGCGGGCAGAGTGACGGTCAGTTCCTGGCCCCGCGCGTGAAGACTCGGTCGCACGATATCCACCGCCGCGGCCAGCACGGATTCGAGGGTCACCACACGCTTGCGAAGCTCGATCTTTCCCTCCGTGATCCGCGAGACATCCAGAAGGTCGTCGACCATCCGCGCCATGTTTTCGATCTGCCGGGCCAGGATGCCTTCCGCTTGCCGGTGTTCCACGGCGCCCACATCAGCGATTTTTAAAATCTCCATCGCATTGCGCAGGGGCGCGAGTGGATTACGCAACTCATGGGCGAGCATCCCCAAGAATTCGTCCTTGCTCCGGTCGGCACGCGCGAGCGCCGCGGCCCGTGCGACGAGCGCATCCTCCAATAGCCGGCGCTCGGTAATGTCATAGAAGCAATTGATCGCGGCCGTCAGCTGTCCATCTTCATCCCTCAGCGAACGGATATTCACCACGACGGTCACCCGGGATCCGTCAGGCCGCTCAATGAGCACTTCCACGTCTCGAGCGTCCGAGATTTTCCCGAGCACCACCTCCGCCATGGGGCACTGCTCAGGGGGCATGAAACTGCCGTCCGGGCGGAACAATTTAAAGGAGCCACAGAACCGTTCGCTGGTATCGCCAACCAATGGTTCGCGGCCCCACAGTTCCGCCGCGCGGCGGTTGAATTTTTCGATTACTCCCGCGGCATCGCAGGAATAGACCGCCACGGGGCCCAGATCGAACAACGTGCGATAGCGCGCTTCACTGGCTCGGAAGCCCGCTTCCGCTTGCTCTCGCTCGGCGATTTCCGCGCGCAGTTGTGCATTCAAGTTTATGGCCGCTTCGGCCAGTTCATGCTGATGAACTGCCCCGACCATCAGTGCCTCGTTCATCGCGACCGTCTGCCCGTGAAGTTGCGCGGTCTCGGTCACTTGAATCATCACCCCCACCAGGCCTTCATTCGCCGAGGCTGCGACCGGCCACATCGTGTAGGACCAGAAAATCGGGTGCGGGGTGGCTTTCTCAACTTCCGTGTGACTCTCCGGTCGGCCCGTGCGGAAGACCCGCTCCAGCAGGTTCACACATTCGTCCTTTTCCGGGAGGAGTTCCGAAAGCGGTTTGCCGAGGAGTTCTTCCAGGGGTTTTTCCATCAGGTCGCAAAAAGCCGCGTTGGCGTAGCGCACGAGGTGGGTGGTCCCCTCAATCGTCGCCATCGGCAAAGGCGCATGTTGGGCGACCACAAAGCAAAGGCGCGACAGGTCGGGCGGGTCCAGGGCGGTGGTGGCGTCGGTCTCCATGGAGGTTCCTCTATTTCGTGGCTTTGGGTTCGGGCGCGCTCTCCTGCTGCTGGCTGGTTCGCACCGGAAGCCCGACCGTCATTCGCGCATACTCAGTTTGGCGTGGATGAATAATCACGACGCCATGTTCATTGATGACGTATTCGCGAATGTCTTTGCTGTGATTGCCGCCGCGCATCTTGATCACCATCATGACCTTTCGCAGTTGCCCATCGATTTCCACGTAGCGCATGCGAATGATATCATCGGTCAAAAACGAAATCGCATAGTGGCTGAACGGCATGGCCGTGAAGGTATCCTCCACCTCGACCGTGCTCAGGATGGTCACGCCGGCGCCCGTCAGCGCTCCGATCATCCGGTAAAGCGATTCGCGGAAATCCGTGCGGAAACCGGGGGCGAGCGCCATTTCAAAACCAACGAGCGAATCAATCACCAGCCGCTTCGCGCCCACCCTTTGCACGGCATCCAGGATCGCCTGCATCGTTTCATCCACCGAGAGATCCAGCGGCCGGAGATATAGGATTTCCAGTTTCCCGGTTTTCTGAGGCGTTTGGAGATCCAGACCGAAAGTGCCCGCGCGTGCCGTGTATCCTTGAGGCCGTTCTTCGAAGATGGCCATGATCCCCGGCTCCCCCTGCCGCAGTCCTTCCGAGATGAATTGCGTCGCCAGCGCGGACTTTCCCGTCCCGGAGGGCCCCGCGACGAGAAGGCTGTCACCTTCCAGGACGCCTCCGCCCATCATTTTATTCAACTCCGGAATCCCGAGCGAAAGCCGCCGCCGCGCTCCGGCCATCTTCTTGCCGGCAAAACCCAGCATGCGTGAGAACGCCTGCAACCCATCCTCCGTGATCCGGATGGTGTGCAATCCCGGCACCGACGCCTGGCCGCGCAATTTCATGACTTGCAGTTTCCGCACCACGGAATTGCGCTCCGTGACCTGCGAAAGCCAAAAAAGGCCATCGGCAATGGTGAATACCGGGTTGTCGCGGATCTCTTCCTGAACGTACTCCCCGACCAAAAAAGTCGTGGCTTCCCAGCTCGTCAGAAATTGGGCGAGCCGCTGGACGAAAGCCTGCATTTCCAATTCGCTGACGCCGGTCGTCGCCTTGCGCATCACGGTTCGAAAAGAATCGACCACGACCAGACTCGGATTGAACGCCGAGACCTCTTTCACGATTTCCTCGAAGACCGCGTCCAGATCCTTTTCCATCACCACCTCGGCTAGATTGACGAAGCGAATAGCGCGGCCGAGCTTGGTGGCGTCGAAAAAGGTGTACTGCTGCTGATAACGCAGCATCTTCAGGGCGGGCTCGCCGAGCACCGTGAAGTAGAGCGCTGGTTTGCGCGCGCTGGCGTTGGCGAAAACGATCTGATGCGCCAGCGTGGTTTTGCCGCAACCCGGCGTGCCCGCGATGATATTGAAAGAAAATTCCGGGATGCCTCCGCCGAGGATCTCGTCAAAGCCGCTCACGCCGGTGGGTATTTGGTGGATCCGGACCTTGGTGGTCTCGCTCCGGCCTTCCTTCGGCAGCTTGCGTTTTGTGGCGTTACGTTGCTTTTTCATTTTGCTTCTCCTTTGCCAAATTCCCGCTCGGCCATGGTTAGTTTTGGCCACACCCCGTGCGTGATGCGCAGGGTCAAATCTTCGCCGATGAACGCCGCCAGCAAACCGAGCAACTCCGCCACGAGCACCACGCCGCCCTGGGCCATCTCCTCCGGCGTGACCGTCTTCAACTCGTCTCTCTCCTTCAGAAAACCGTCCGCCTTCACTTCCACCACCCGCAGCCACGGGACTTCTGCCGCGCCGAGTGCGAGAGCTCGGGCCACCAGCGCTCCAAAACCTCCTCTGCCAACGATAACCACGAGATGCGAGCGCAGCTTTTCCCCTATGCGAAATAACGCCGGCTCTGTCGCCTTGGGCGCATCCTTGTTTCCCGTCTCGTAAGCGATCAGGCGCTCCGCGAAATTGCGCATGCGTGGAGAGGCGCGGCTCATGAAGGAGACATCGCGAACCCTCTTGCATCGTGCTGCTGTGGGGGGCGCGACAGCTCGAGACTTTCGGAGCGTTGCTTGAATCGAAATCCGACATCGCTTCCTTTCGCGGCCCAACGCACCGCGCGGAGGGGAGCCGTGCGCAAGGAACGATAGATCCGGGCATGCCTGGGAAACTCGTCTTCTAAGCTCGAGAACATCCGCCAGCCCGCTAAAGCGCCATCACACATTGGATCGAGAAGGGTGTGGGCATTCCGGAGATCCCGCAAGCGCTATCGCTCTCAAAATGACGGACGGGAAAAAATGCATCCGTCAACATCTCCGCATCCGAATAAGAGCCTGCAGACTCCGTTGCGATCGTGAGTCGCCCTCTCATCCACGGCGCTGAACGAACGGATGTGAACACGCCACTGCTGAATTCCCTGCGGCCCCGGCGAAGCCCAATGCATGATCATGGACGCATCTCAATTTCAGGCGGCAAGTGCCAGCTTTCTCCGCTTTCTTACCGACCGGCGAGAAGCCATGCTCGAATCATGGGGGTCGTCGGTCCATGAATTCGGAAATCTCACATTGCGGACACGACGCACTTCGGAAGAGCTTCGGCAACGGCTCTCGACCGTCCTCGAGGAATTAGCGGCCTCCCTGCGAGAGAAGGTGCCCCCTGTTTCAAAGCCGGAATCGGGCCCATCCAGCAGGGTTACCCTTGAGAAAGCGTTTGGCGATATTCGACAACCCGCGGAGCTAGTCCCTGAAATTGCGGCTCTCCGCGTGGCGATCATTACTCAATTGATCGCTTTTGAGGAACACGAGTTGGATTTTCGCGGGGAAACCAAGATTGCCCTCCATAAAGGGGTCCATAAATTCTTCGATGAGATTGTGGCTGGTGCGATTCAGGACTCCTGGCAGACCAAAGTAGCTGGCTTTCATGCTGAGCTGGCCTCCGAAAAGGAAACAAGTGCTCGCGAACTTGGAAACCGCGAACGCGCGGAAAACGAACGAACATCCGCAAAATCCGATGCCAGAGATCTTCGGGAAATTGATGTCTCCAGACTTCAGGCCATGCGAGGTGCTGCGCAAGACCTGAGAAAGTTGGTGGCTTCAGCGAGAAGCACTTTGGCCCAGCTCGGCAGAGAGCCAGATATTCCGGCGAAAGCAACGGCTTACGATACCCTTTCAAGGAACCTTGCGGAAATGGACTCACGCTTCGAGGAACTCTTTGATGATTTGAAACGAGTCGACGAGTCTGCGGCGCAACCTTGACAAAAACGGCGGGCGCGAAGCCTGGCAGATACTCGCTTCGAGGCTTGGCGCTTCTCGTGCTCGGCGATCGAGTGTTGCCTCCCGAATTCTGCGGCCATGAGAATTCGGAAGCACGACGTGTGGCGCGAGGGGGGAGCGCACGCACCAAAGAATTCCGGAACTAGAATACAAAATTATGATCGATAAAACATCTCGTGAAAAAATTGCGGACGCCCTCGTGGAAAAAAGCGACCTGCTGCTCCCCGGCGATTCCACACAACTCGTCAGCGACAAGATGGACGCGCTCGGGACGAATATGCTGCCGGTTTCCGAAGGAGGACTCCTTCTCGGCCTCGCCGACAAGTCGAATCCGGGTCGCGATGCCTCTGCCTACGGCCACGATCCGAAAACCACCAAGATTTCTGATACCATGAATCGCGATGTGGTATTTTGTTATGAGGACGACGAGTGCGCCGACGCCTTGCGAAAAATGGAGGAGCGCAATCTATCGCATTTGCCGGTGGTCGATCGGAACATGCGGATTCTTGCCCTCGTGGCGCGAGAAGATCTGTACGTCCGGCTCGCTAAAGCCGCTGCGGATCATTCCGAGGTAGGACCGGTATCGACATAGGATCGATGTTGCTTAGTTGCCAAACGAGAAAGGATGAATCCGTGGGCACTCCCGAGCCCTGCGGCCTGCACCGCCAAAAGACATTGAGTCAATGTTGGAGCGCTGGGAAAAATCACTTCATTCCGTGCGTTCGTTGGACTCAAAGAAGGAGGAACGTCGGGGAGCGTCATTTTCAGAGTTAAGGCCGACGATAAGGTCGTTTTTACCAGCGAGCTAATCTCACATCGAAAAGGTAACTCGCAGGAGATCGAGGTCTCGCTTCCGCCTGCCAAGTCCATCACTCTCATCACTGTTCCTGACGGCAGCGATAAGCTCAAATCCATACGATGCGGAACCCGGAAAATAGCAACAATCTCTCACGAATCTGAGCAAAGACTACTTCCCGGCCTTCGCCGCAGCCCACCGCTTTTTCTGAGCCTCAGCAATCCGTGCGCGAGATTCAGGGCTCAGCGTCCGCTTCTTTTTAGCCTTTGTTGGCTTGGCTACGGCTTCTGCCAATGACGTGGTTCCATTCTTCTTTGCCCATCTCGCTTGTTGTGCAGCTCTCATCTTGGCACGAGTAGCGGCGGAACGCTTACCGCTACGGCCATTTTTCTTCACAACGCTTTTGGAGACACTCGCTCCTCCAAAAATAGCTGCCCGCTCCGCTTGCAATGCCTCGATTTGTTCTTCGATCTGTATAGCGCGCTTGAGTTGTTCCAGAGTGGGATATCCTGCGTTCATGGCTGAGTTCTTAGTTCCAAGAGCAGAATAGTCAATCTCGCTGAGCGAAGCCGACCAATCTTCTACGATGTATCTGGAAAAGCGAAATGTTCCTGTGGTGAAGCATTCTGCCAGTGAGTGAATAACTTGTGAATCTGCTCGTCATCCAGGATCAACCTACAATCGCCCTCCTTCGGAGGTCCTTAAAGGAACATGGATATGTAGTCGAGGCTTGCCACAGCGCCAGAGCAGGTCTTGAACACGCGCTGTCCCAAGCTTATGGCGCCATCATCCTGGACGTTGTCTTCCCTGGTGGTAATGGTTTGAGACTCTTGCGCGCACTACGCGAAAGCGACAAGACGACCCCAGTGATCATTTTGAGCGGCCGCATGGAAGTTGCCGAACGAGTAGAAGGATTCAATGCGGGCGCGGACTGCTATTTGGGGAAGCCAGTGGTGATCGAGGAACTGGTTGCTAGATTGCGCGCATTGCTTCGGCGTTCGAGAGGTGAAGATTTGACCGTCCATCGCGTGGGCAAGCTGTCACTGAATGTCATGACTCACGAGGTCCGGTATGGCGCTCGTCGGATTGAACTGAGCGCGTATGAGTTTCGATTGCTGGAATGTTTAATGCGCGGCTCCCCCAACGTGCTCAGACACGTGGAGATTTTGGAACGGGTTTGGGGATCTGCGCTGGCGTTAAGCAGCGACCCGATTGGTGTATATATCAGTCGCCTGCGGAAAAAACTCGGGGTACGGGCGGCATCGGGCATCATCCAAGCCGTCCGTGGGACCGGGTATCGTCTTGTCGCGAGCTAAAGACTACGACCGACCTCTCCAAAGGCACCCTCGCGCGCCGGACATCTCGGACACGATTTTCTGACCGCATTGGGAATTTGTGCAGAGGTTTATTGCTCGACTGACACTCGGGCACTCGTCGCCGAATAGTGGAACTGCTACGCACGGCGGGCTATAGACTTGGGAAAATCTGTCCGAACTGTCCGGGTTGGGCTTTCAGGATGTCCCCGCGCGGGGACAATTACTATCTCCCATCGAATACGTCCGCCAGCGTCACCTTCAACCGTTTCATCAGGCCATGCAGCCGTCCGAGAGTGATGGATTGCTGGCATTGCTCCAGCCGAAACAAGGTTGAAGCTGGAAGCCCGGTGACTTTGGACCACTCAGCAAAGGACTTCTCACCGCGTTGCTCCTTGAGAAATGCAGCGAGTCTCTTGTCCAGTTCGGTGGGCGCAGTCGGCACTCATTCAGGCTGCCAAGGAGGACGTTCCGGATGTGGAATGTTTTGGCTCGACTCATCCCGGATACGGAATACACCAATGTCATCCATCTGAACGGCTTTCCCGGATGAATTCACCATCGCACTGCATCCCCCCCCTCAGCGCGAGTCCCGTCAGTGGTATCGCAATGTGTATGAACACCAACGAACCATCACACGGGCGCACTTCTGATCCGATGCGCATCTTTATCTACAAGGATCAACAACAACTCGGCCCGCTGACTTTGGAGGAAGCCCTGGCAAAGGAGCGGGAAGGAGTTTTCCGGGGGACGGATAATGCCTGGATCGAGGGGCAAATGAACTGGGTGCCTCTGAGTACCATCCTTCGGAAACACGGCCCACCACCACCGCCAGGGAGCGTTCCGCCAGCGCCGCCAATATCGTCCACCACCGCCCCGGCGTCACACCAGCGTCCAAGCAAAATACTCATCAGTCGCAACGGCCAGGAGTTTGGCCCATACGCGGCTGTGGATGCCATGCGATACCTACAAATGGGGAGTATCGTTCCGTCTGACCAGGCACGACTGGAGGGGAGTGCAGAATGGCGTCCGGTGACCGAGTTACTGCAATCGACGGGTGCTGAATGGCCCACACCAACAAGTTCTTCGTTCTCGCACCTCTGGCTGTGGTTTATGATCACCAGCATCCTCGCCGTGATCCTGAATCTCGCCGCTTTCTCGGCACTCACGCCCGAAGAAGGCCACAGCTACATCAGCACGAGTCAGAAGAATGCCGGCGCCGTGCTGCTCGTCTTCGCATACGCCAACCTCGTGGCGGCGTATGTGCTGGGGGCAGTGATGATGTATCGAGGATGGCAGGTTGTTCAGCGGCCGAGTTCTTCTACGACACCGGGCCAAGCGATCGGCCTGATGTTCATTCCTCTGTTCAACTTCTACTGGCAGTTCATTGCCATTCGAGGGTTGGCAGTGGAGATGAATCAGCGCCTCACTCAAGGCCAAAAGTCCATCAACGTTGGATTGGGGACAGCAGTATGCATCTGCATGTGCGTCGTTCCCATACCGTTCCTCGGCCCACTTGCGTTTGTAGGCTACACGATTACAGGTATCATCTTTTGGAAATCGGTGGCTGAGCGCACGAAGGCGATTGAAGCAGACCGGCTGAAGGTGGTCGGTCAGTAATGCAATACTCGAAAGCCCTGGAGTCGACTCGAAGAGTGGACTCCGGGGCGATTGAGTCGCTGTGGTCAAATCCCGGACATCTCGGACAAGTTTTCGCGGGTCCATTTGGAAATTGTGTAAGCGGTCTAGCAGTGGAGAAGTGTCTTAGTAGGTAGAAGAGATAGCGTCTTGGAATTTAGAATTTATAAAACTGTCCGATTAGTCCGTAGGACCTCCATCACTCACACCCCCACCGCCTTCCGTTGCACAAATTCCCGCCGCGGTTGTAAAATCTTGTCCGAGCTGTCCGCGCCTGTCCCCGTGTGGAGACATTGAATTGAAGCTGGTATAATACTCTGAAGCCGCGGAGCCAACTCGAAGAGTAAACTCTGTGGCTTTCGAGTAATCACCAATGCCACGACCGACGCACTATAGCCCGGTCATTCATCGCTTCCTTGTCTCGGCTCTCTATCCCGAAGCTAAAAGAAGGAAGATGCCCACGACCCGGCTTACGAATGCGCTGCTCTCGGAAGGTCTGAGGAATACCGACGGCTGGACCGAAGCAGCACGCGTTCACGAAGAGCCATCAATACTCACCGCGCCGAAGAAGGCCGCATAGGGCACTCATCACAACCACGGACACGAAGAGCCCGCCACTAATCCTGGCGGGCTTTTTCGTACCCACATCACAACCCACAACAGAAAGGAATCCACATGGCTGTCATTCTGGCCATCACATATCAGAAGAAACTCGGACTGCCCAATTTCAGCAGTCATTCGTGCTCCGTCTCACTCACCGTCGAAATTGCCGACGTGAATGCGATCGGAGAGGAAACCGCCAAGCTCTACCAGTTGCTCCAGAACTCGGTGGACGATCAAATCCAGCAGGTCGGCTTTATGCCCGACGCTACGACCTACGGCATGAACAACGGCACTGGACTGAACGGCCAGCATTCGAACGGGATTGGTCATTCTCCGCGTCCCAATGGAAACGGGCACCATCGGCAGCCCGGCAACGGATACCAGCGCCAGCACAACGGCAATGGTAACGGTGAAGTATGGAACTGCACCGACGGCCAGCGAGGTTTCATCCTGCGCCTGGTCAACGAGAATGCCGACAAGCTGAACAAAGACGACGTGGAAGGTATCGCGCAGCAGATGTTCGGCACCGGGGTGAAGCAGCTCGATAAGATGCAGGCCTCCCAACTCATCGAAGAACTCCTCGAACGTGTGGGGAAACAGCCTCAGCGATCGAGGTATCAACGGCAACCAGTACGGCGATGAATGCTTCCGTAGCTCCCATCTCGGACGTTTCGGACAGGATTTCGAGACTCCAGCAGGAAACGAGTGCGTCCAAGCTCACCACCTTTGCCCAGTGCCGGTTGAAGTTCTGGTTCAAGTATGTGTTGAGGATCAGGCACGCCAAGAGCCCATCCCTGCACGTCGGAACCACCATCCACAGCACCCTCAAAAGCTGGAACAAGGCTCGGTGGAAGAATGCTCCGCTCACGACGACGCAGCTCCACCAGGAGTTCGCGAAATCGTGGGTGGAGGACCAAGATCAAGAACGTGTGGCTTGGGAGGGCGATGAATCCGACCAAATGGCAACGGGATGGCGCCTTCTGGAGACATACATCCGTGAATGCCCCATCCAAGTGAGTCAACCACCCGATGCCGTCGAAGTCTTGGTGGAAACAGACCTGTCTTCACACGGACTGCCGACGTTGTTTGGGGTGTTGGATTTGGTGCAGGCCGGGAAGGTCGTCGATTATAAGACGGCTACCTCCACGCCTAATCCTGCCACCGTTATTCATCTCCATGAACTTCAGACCAGTTGTTATGCGGTCTTGTATCGCGATGCCACCGGTCGGGAAGAGCAGGGGATCGAGCTGCATCATTTGGTAAAGCTCAAACAGCCGAAGATCGTCGTGACTCCGCTTCCACCAATGAGTGTGGAGCAGGAGACGCGATTGTTCCGGCAGCTTGAGTCTTATCAGCATGGATTGGAGGTTCGGGACTTTGTGCCTTCGCCCTCCATGACCTGTCTCTCGTGTGAGTTCTTCCACGAGTGCCGGCAGTGGTGTGACTGAACCATTTCCCATTGGACTCGGGAAACAGCGTCCGAAGTGTCCGGGAATCTCATGGACGCAAGACGGACGACAAAGCTCGGACGTTTCGGACAAGAAAACGCGACATCAGTCTGGCCCCGTTCCATCCGAGGCCAGCAAAAGAGAAGAGAAAGGAGGAATAAATGGCACGCACCCTACTCACCATCGTCGTGCTGCTCATGCTCACCGGCTGTCCTCAGGAGCAGACCGGAATCACCCCGGAACAAATCGCAGCGTATCAAGCGGAGCTGAAACAAGCCGAAGCCAGTCGGTCCTTCTGGCAATGCACCGCTGGCATTCTCACCGGGCTCACCATTCTGGCACTCATTGTCGGGATCGTCATGGGCTCGAAAGCTAAGAAGGACTCGGATGAACCGTAATCCTGTATCCATTCGGGGACACTTCATTCGCTACTGGCATCCCCAGTCACTCACACCGCCCAAGATTCACCGTAGACTTGCTCGATTGCCTGCTGCGCAGCGCATCGGGGAAGTGATTCGGTATTCTTGGTTGCGGCTGGAGTATTGGATCTCGCCAGGTGGAGGTCTGCGGGAGTGGGCTCGGTTGAATGTTGCCCTCGCCCTACTCATCGGCATCCCTGCGCTCATCTTTGCACCACTGGTCACGCTTCTGCTCACCTGTTTCGTGAGTTGGACTGAGGCGCTGGTGCATATCGTCATCAACTGCTTCCTCGTCCCCATCATTGCCCTCGCTGGTTTCGCCATTCTTACGGCGCTGCTCGGGGTGTTTCGGAAGCTCAGCAAGTAAACCCGCCGCAGCTCATTCGGGCGCGGCTACCAAACGAAAGGAAAGAACATCTATGGAGAGCACCACGCTCTATTATCGGGAGGGTTCGTCCGATAAGGTCTACCAAGTGACCATTGAACCCAGGGGCAACGGGTATGCGGTCACCATTGCGTATGGCCGTCGTGGCAACACCCTCACTACAGGCACAAAGACACACTTCCCGGTGCTCCTGGCCGAAGCCCGCCGCATCTACAACAAACTCGTCAAAGAGAAGATGGCCAAGGGCTACACGGTCGGTGAATCCGGCACGCCATACCAGCACACCGACAAGGAACAACGCAGCACGGGCATTCTTCCGCAGCTTCTGAATCCCATCGACGAGAAGGATCTGGAGCACTACCTGAATCACGCGGAATACGTGATGCAGGAGAAGTTCGATGGCCGGCGCCTGCTCATCCAAAAGAAGGGTGCAGACATCATCGGCATCAATCGCCAGGGCCTTCAGGTCGGCTTGCCGCAGCCGCTCATTGAAGAAGTGGGTGTCTACGCCATCGACATCACGCTCGATGGTGAAGCGGTGGGGGATACGTTCTACGCGTTCGATCTGTTGGCTCTGGGCGCCACCGATTGGACGAAGAAATCGTATCTGGATCGTCTGCATCGACTCATGAACGTGCTCGCAGGATTTCAGCATCCGCACGTTCGTCTCGTGGAATCCGCTTACTCACCTGCGGAGAAACGTGAGCTGTTCGATGCTTTGAAGGCCCAGAACAAGGAGGGTGTCGTGTTCAAGAACGTGAATGCCCTCTACAGCGCGGGCCGTCCTGCTTCCGGTGGCTCGCAGCTGAAATACAAATTCTACGAGACGGCTTCGCTCATCGTGAAGAAGGTCAATGCCAAGCGGAGCGTGAGTCTGGTCCTGCAAAAGGATGGCGCCACTGTTCCTGCGGGTAACGTCACCATCCCGCCCAACTACGACATCCCAGCGCCCAACCAAATCGTGGAATGCCGGTATCTCTATGCCTTCCCGGAGAGCGGTCACCTGTATCAGCCTACGTATCTCGGGCAGCGTGAAGATCTGTCGGCTGACGACTGCACCGTGGATCAGCTCAAATACAAACCCGCGTAACCCCCGGTGGCAAATTTGCCACCTCACACCAGCTACCGCCTGTATCCCTTCATCGGGGTGCAGGCGGTTTCCATTTCAACCCACAACCAAAAAGAAAGGAACCACACCCATGGAAGTCATTACTCTTCCCATTGCAGAGCTGAAGCCTGCACTCATTGGCCTGTCGAAGGTCATCAACAAACGTCCCACACTCCCTGTGCTCGGTATGATCAAAGTCGACCGCACCGCAGACGGCTGGATCGCTCTCACGGGAACCGACCTCGACACCTTCGTCACCGTGCGCATGGAACAGCCGGCCGAAGGCAATCCGTTGTCGCTGCTCGTGCCGATGGAGGATCTTCAAACCGCCATCAAGCCTTGCACCAAAACCGAGAGCATCCAACTTCAGCCGTCTGCCGACGATAAGGTCACCATCAAAACTCCGGTCGGTGCAGGTTGGGCTGAAACCAAATGCAGCAGTGTTCCGTTACCAGAATTCCCTGCACTGCCACAGTTTCGGGGTGAACTGGTGCCGGTGCCTGATGCCGTCCGTGAATCGCTGCACGAGGCGTTCGCCTGCGCCAGCACCGACGAAACGCGGCTGGTGCTCAATGGCGCTTACCTCGATGTGAGTAAGAAGGGCTGTCACTGCGTCGTCGGGACTGATGGACGGCACCTCTACAGCAGCAATTCTTTCAGTCTGCCGACGCTGAAGGAATCGGTCATCATCCCCAGCCACAAGTTCGTTCAGTGGGGTGAGTTCTCGAAGGATGGCGAATGGCGCTTGAAGGCTGGTGTGAATGCAGAGAACAAAGAACTCCTGCACCTCCAGCTTACTTCGCGGCGCTGGCGTTTCATTACGCGCGCGGTGGAGGGAAACTATCCCAACTGGCGGCAGGTGGTTCCGGACATGCAAAGCGCCAAGACCACCGTGGAGATCGAGGAGCCCGAGAAGGTCATGCAGGTCATCGCTCGCATGCCTGACCACGACCCGGTTTATCACACCATCGGTCTCCAAGTGGAAGGGGATGCGTTGCTGTTGCTCGGCAAAGCGAATGCCCAGGACGAGCAATGGTTCTCAGTGCCCATCCCGAACGCGAAAGCCTCCGGCTCCAGCGTACGGGTAAACCTGAACCGTGAATTGCTCTCCAAGGCGTTGGAATTCGGGCTCACACGTTTGGACATCATCGATCCATTGTCACCGCTGCGGCTATCGAATGAAGGCCGACAGATGGTGGTGATGCCCGTGCGTGTCGAGGGGCCGGTGCAAACGCCTGCTGCTGCCACTACGACCACAGCAACGGCCCAGAGCGACGGCACGGGCGAAGCCGCAACCGTGACCTCTGCGCCGAATGAATCGAAATCCACCACCGAAAACAAATCCATGCCCGAACAACCCACACCACCGGCTGCCAAAGACACCAAGAACACGGAGAACGGCTACAACGTTGAACAACTCATCGACCAGACGTTGACCGGCATCGAGGAACTCCAAGAGACGTTCGACGACAACGTGCAAACGCTCAATGGGCTGCGGGCGAAGGTGAAGATCCTTCAGCGCGAATACAAGGCCAGCACCAAGGAGGTGGAGTCCCTGAAGAGGACGCTCAAGGGCCTGCAATCCGTCAAACTCTAGCCAGCTTCTGGGAGGAGGAAACGGGGCCAGTCGGATCAGCAATGGTTCGGCTGGCCTTCGTGATTTGAATTGCGGCAAACAACAGAGCGCGTCAGCGTTTGGGCTTAATGCCCTACCTTGCAGAAATCTATGTGAGTTCCGACGGCTATAAGGATCTCATTAGCGAGTGGGAAGAACTCTATTCCAAGAATCTGGAAGAAGCGGACAAGATCATCGGAAAAGCTATTGACGAGTTCAGAGCATTGGTCGTGCGGGCGAATCCCAAACGTCTAGAACGGATTCAGTCATGGCCAGATTCCGTTTACTGGGTACCCACGTATTTAAATGGCAAAGTATTCGTAGTTCACCGCATACATCCAGAGCAGCCACCGGGAAGCAAGTGGACCAAACACCCACAACCGGGTGGAATCTGGTTGCAGGCACCCACTGCAAGACCTCGACCAACAGAGTATACACTTCTTCGCATCTGTTCCCGGTCGCAAATTGGGCAAGACATTTCCCTGTTTCGAGTTGCTCTGACTGGAGCTGTGAGAGGGAGGAAAGACTATCTAAACCGGAACGTCTTTCTCACGGACATGCACATCAAGCATGGCCTTGTGAAGAGTGCGCCACCAGTTCCTCAATATTCTCGGGGCTGCGCCATCGCTATACTTGTTATTGCCACTCTTATTTTGTTTAAAGCGTGCAGCTAGCGCGCTTCGTCTAAAAAAGGGTCTGATTACATCACGCAAGCCGAGTCGGCGGGGCTTCCAAAAGCTTCTTCACCCGGTGGCATCTGCGCTGCTTTCCCCAGAAATCAACCCGCGCTCACCAGTCGGTAGCGCACAACCCAATAGAAAGGAAAAGCACATGGTCCAGAAACTTGCTGAACCACCAACCCAACGCCCGAAGCCTAAACTCTGCCTGCATTGCGGCGCTCACGAAGTGCCACGCATGGAGGTGGCCAATGTCATCACCCCTAAACCCACTGAGACCTGGCACCCCATCTCGCACCATCGGCTCATCCAGCAGGTCGAAAATACCCTGAAGGCCACCAACCTCAAGATTGGCGTCCAAGCGCACAGCCTCACTCACGACGGTATGCGCTACTTCGGCCTGATGGAAATCATCGGCAAAAGCGCCAGCGACGACTACTGTTGCGTGCTCGGCCTGCGGAACAGCCACGACAAGACGTTCCCGGCCGGCATCGTCGCCGGCGCAAGCTGCTTCGTCTGCGATAATTTGTCGTTTTCAGGGGAGATCAAATTCGCCCGGAAACACACGAGATTCATCGTCCGCGATCTGCCGCAACTGGTAGAACGTTCCATCGGCCTGCTCTTTGCGAAGTGGCATGACCAGGATAAACGGATTGCCGCCTACAAACGTGCGGAAATTGAGGATGCCGCTGCTCACGACCTTATCATCCGAGCCTGCGACGTGGGTGTGTGCTCCAACCGAATGATTCCTGCGGTGCTGCATGAATGGCGGGAACCCAAGCACCAGGCGTTCGAAGGCCGCAACACTTGGAGCCTGTTCAACGCGTTCACGGAGGCGTTGAAAGACGGCACACTCGCGGAGTTGCCGAAACGCACGGAGGCGTTGCATGGTCTGTTGGACGTGCACGTGGGTTTGGGGCTGAATTGAGGAGGAGAGAAGGGCGTTTCCGTTTACTGTTCCAGTTTACGGAGGCGCTTTTCTTTAACTATTGGTTTTTCGTGCCGAACCCCTCCCACATAAAAATAACTCTGAGGTAGCCAGCAGAGCCGACGCTGTAGTAGCAACTGAGTGTGACCTATCGCAAAGCAATTGCCTTCTGTATTTGTTCTCTCATTAGCCTCATTGGCAGCGTTTTCGTCGTGCTTTGGTGGTACAACGTGCGCGCGTGGGATTCCCTCGTTGCTATGATACTAGCATTCGGGACGGCTGCATGGTCGTTTTACAACACCGATTGGAGGCTTCTGCTTACTGGATTGCTCAGAGTCGACCCTGAGGTTACGCAGCGAGAACGCGAACACGACATCGCGACGTTCCGAAAGGTAGACGCCATCTTTCCAGAGGAACTTGTCCTCACGATTGAAGATTACGCTGTTCGTTGTCAATTTGTGCGAATATCTTATGTGGAGCAGGGTGATAAACTTCACGACTTCTTTTCCGTTCAAGGCAATCATTTCATCGACCCTGTTCTCAGATCCACGGCTCTTGCATTCAATTATGCCGTCAGTGAGTTACACCACTTCACTGGAATGAATACCAGAATGACGGCTGCGGACGTAGCTTCATTGAATCCAGAATTGCGCGAAAAGCTCCATGAGACCAGCATGAGTGACCCTATTCGGATACGCTGGAATAAATTGGCCGCAGAACTGGAACGTCTTGCTGGAAATATGGTGGGGGCACACACAACGTTTCGCAACGAAGTGAAGAACCGACTGCAAATCTGAAACGAACACGTCTTTATATCCTGTACTAGAATTGTTGCCGGAGGAACCGTGGCGTTTTTGACAAATGATCGTTGAAAGCAGCACCAAAACTGCGACAATTCTCCCATGAGATGGATTGGAACACTTTTTGCCGTACATCAAGAGGACAACACTTGGCTCGTTGGTTTGAGTCTTCCTTCTGGGGGCCACGCGCAGAATTCATTTTTGGCGTTCGAGGGTTCTGGTCCACTGCCGCCGACCGGCTTTCCAGAAATGGTTCAAGTGCCCGATCTACAAGCGTGGATGTCTCAAAAACGTGCCGAAGGATTGAGCTTCCAACAAATTCCGTGGCCACCAAGCCAGAGCATGTAGGGCTAGTCTGCCCTTCCCGGCTGTTTATGCACCCAAAGGTTTCAATTCGGGAAGAACCTCTACCCTTTCTAGTAAACGAGCAATTACAATCTGTGTTTCGCAGATTTCCCCTAGAAACAGGTGCGGCGAATGCAAAAATTGGGGAGCCCATCCCGGCGATTCTCCTTTGGACCATTCTAAATGACAGTCAGGTTCCGATTGGAAACGTTTGGATCAGTCAACATACACTCTATTCAGCCGTCCCACAGAACTTCATCAACTACGCCATTTACATTGGAGAGCAATCTCAGGGTGCAGCGAAGCAATCGCTTCCTATGGTTGAAGCTATTCTTCCCTCTAGAGGGATCACTACACTGTATGCTCAGGTTAATTCTAACAAGCTGGATACTGGTTTGCGCGTCAGAATGTGGCTCGTTTCGGAAGGATTCGAAATAGTGCGTGAAAACATCACCAATTTCCGGAGGGAATGGGACAACGAAAGGCTTGTCCGGGAATTTGCGTCACCGTTGAGGTTTCAGAAAGCACTGCTATAGTCGACACGCTCTTGATGATGGTGAATGTCAAAGCGAAGCTTCACACGACTTGTTAGAGGCGCGACACTCGTCGCAACCTTGAAACGAGTCTTCAAAAACATATCTCAATGCGGCTTTCTGGCACTCCAGCATCAATCAAAAGCTTCCTGACATTTTCGAGCGTCCTTACGTCTGGGAACGCAAACAAAAAGGGAGCATGCGACACGTAGTAAAAGGCGAAAGCCCCGCCGTCCTGTAGTAAATGCAGCTTCGCCTGTCGCTGCGCGCGGTGTGGGTGTTCTTTGCTCCTTTTGTAGCTCTGGTCAAAGGTGATGACGCATTGCAGTCTGTCGCTCTTGAGTTGTTCCAAGATTTCTTGAATGCTGATGTGCGCTGCCGCGCGTGAGTTGCGCCCCTTTCCAGCAAGCTTTACTCCCGTATCTGGATCATTCAGGATCGAGAAACGTCCAACCGGCGGCTCATCGAGCATCGGTATTCTCGTGAGCAGCGTGAATTGCTGTCGCAGCTCGTCAGGGATGAACCGAACAGCAGCGTAAAGGGGAGCAAACGGGGCAAGCACGTCCCGCCAGAGTCTTTTCACTGCATCATACGAATCTCCCAGGAATTCTCGGTTCACGGTAGGAAGCTATTCGACTCCCGGTGTCTTTGCCGCGTCCCCGGAGATCTTACGAGCTACTGCAATCGCTGCTGCAACCACAGGTCGATGAAATTGCTCCCCTTCAACGAGGATAGAATCTTTAAGGACACCGACGAGAATTCCATCTTCTGAAAAGACGGGGCTTCCGCGATGCTGTATTCGGCTGATAACCGGGGTTAGAACGTACTGGAGGAAAGTTTCCCGGCCCTCAAGCTTGAGGGTGAATGCCACATCCCCGGAATCGAACTGGTAGTCCATCTTCGAGCGATAGGTTTCAGTATTCTGAGATGCATGCAAGAATCCAACTCGCTCCCCCAAAAATGGAACCATTCGTGCTCGCACCGGCGTCTGAAGTGGCTCAGCAAAGAACTGCTCAATCTCTTTACCGTGATTCTTTAGGGCTTCACTCATGTGTTCATCATCTATCTCGCCAATTTCAATAAGCACAGTGCCACCCAAATCGTTGAAGGTTTCCTTAATCGCAAATTTCGCGGGGCCTCGTCGCGTGTAAACAACTGGATAGCCGTTGCGGGCTTTTGCAATTTCGAAAGCCCAGTCTGCTACCTCTTTCGCTGTAATCGCAAGCTTTGGCCCAACGAAGCAACAGAATCCAATTTCGAGGAGCCGGGTTTCCCCGTAGAGAATTCCAACAGCGCAAGTCCGCCAACTGAATTCGGCCGCAGCAAGGGCGAAGCCTGTCCTTTGGCTGCTGTTCGATCTTTCTTTTCGTTCGGCCTCTAGAGCTTCTCGCACTTGGGCTTTGACCTGGGCAGGAATGTCAATAATCCGATTTAAAGCGGTGAGACGCGCTTTCCACGCACGGATGGATTCAGCCGAAAGATATCCTCGATGGTAGAGAGCATGATGATTTGGGCAGAGCGCGAGGAGATTCGTGAGATCATTTCCACCGCCATTTGCCACTTCCACGATGTGATGAACATCTATCGCCAGCGTAGTGCCGCAACCCGGTACGGCGCATACGTAGCCTGCCTCACGAAGCACGGCATCGCGTTGACTGGCGGTAAGGTGAATTCTTTCAGGCATAACGAGGAAGAGGAAGTCTGCGACGCGGGAAGTGCGCAGATTTTCGGGCTAGCCCAGCTTTCCACATGTGACCGGTGAACATCAAGATCTTCAGCAATCGGTAGCCACGTCCGCGCCCCGCATTTTATTTGCGGATCGCTATTCGAGCGGACGGAGAACAAGCCGACGCCCGATGTTGCCTACATTTTGGTCTTCATCTATCTCCATTTCGACAACAAACTTTAATGCGCCGCCCGACTCTAGCGGAGGGAGGAGTGCGCGAAAGTGTCCCCCATCCTTCTGCACAGGGACGATAGTGAATGTGGTAATTCCACCACGAATTTCCTGAACAAACGCGAATGCCGCCCGAATTGATTTGTCGGGGTGGGAAACCTCGACAACAAAGGCGGGTGTAGGCGTCACCAAAGGTGCGCTTTCAACTGAGAGGACGAGTGATCGCATTTTGGTACCTACTGGCTGTGACAATGATCTGACAATCGGAACAACCTCGGTAGGAAATTCTAAGCCAGCTTCACGGACTCCTACTATTTCGATCATCTCAGGACGGAGCCTGGCTTCCTTCGCTCCTCCTCTATCGAGGATCCCTTTTCCAATTCCAAATAGAACAGGTATTACACCAAGCCCAATGATTGCGGCAACCGCAGTCCATAAGAATTTTCCCGGAAGGGCGCTTAGAACTCGCCACCAGTTTCGCAGCGAGAATTCTTGAGCGTGCTTTTCGAGTCCTTGTATCAATTGAGCGACCGTCTCTGCTGCAACCGGTTGTCTTTCGAGCAAAACCAAATCGTGCGCTCTTACTGTCAGCATCTTCAAAAATGGAGGCATTTGCTCCAGTAATCCTGGGGCGGATAACTCCTGAATGGCTTTCTTTGCATCTGCCGGCCCTAACTGCAACTTTCCAGTAAGATGCAAGAATGGAATCTTTAGGAACCCAAATTCACCGTCTATTCCGAACTCCCCTCGTTCAATCGCTCCAAAAACCTCGTCCATTTTGCGAGGCAAAGAATTTACATTTTTCCGCCTCGCATCCATAACCTGCGCCAAAAAAGGAAGCGGGCAATGAAATCTCTCTTTCCCTAACAATAGCAGGAAAAGCAAATAATCGTCGTGGCACCAGTCACTTTCCGGCTTAATCTTTCGTTGCCCTAGCTCATTCGCAACTTCTTTGAATCGCCCAGCATCATTCGCGTCTATTGCGGTCAGCAATTGATCGTGCAGCCCATCAGCGTTCGCCTCCGAAGGCGGCAACCGTTCTCCATTAAGGAGGAACTGAAGCCGTCGCAACTGTCGGTCGGCATTGGCCATCCCAGCCAAAGCCTGGCGGTCGTTTAAAGAAACCATTGCTTTCGGCGAAAATGCTTATCTAGAAATGCCTCGTTCCAGCCCGGGATCTTCTTCAGCCTGCTCGCTTCTTCCGCGATAAGACTCGAATAGAACACCGTTACCGGCGTCTCACTCGGAAAAAAGCTCCGCCACGAGAGAAAGGCAAAATCGTGAATCTGCTGAGCGATATATTTCAAATCTTTAAAAGTAGATTTCTCGTGGATTCGAATCGAGACGGGATAGGGCGGACGTTGCTTCTTGTTGGGCCGATCACGGTCTCCCCGAACCTGCAATAGACAGTTGCATGGGTCCAGGATGAGATTGTCTCCTCGCTCACATAAAGTAACGGCCATCTGCCCGTCGGTTTCCGCGGCATCTCGGAACATCATCCATGGGTGCTCCGTAGAGATTGTGACAAAAGCGAACAAAATTTTGAATTGTGGGAATTCGTCAATCAACTTGGCTACAACGTCGGCTTCCACATGCTTTATTGGCTTAAAGATGTGGAAGACGATTCGCACTGAGTCGCCGTTTCGCCATGCATACTCCTGCGCCACCGTCTCAAGGGAACTTTTGAGTCCTCTGAGGAGTTCGTCGAAGTAGTTTTCGTAAGCAACGCTTCTCAATCGCTCACCGAGAAGGTAGCTCCCGTCCCCAAGGAAGAATGTGGTGATGCCGACTACTTTGCTTTGCTCTGCTCCAGACCATAGATTCGGTCGCTCCAGCGCGTGCCCCACACCAACCAAGATCTCACGATCCACGCTTTGGGTTGCCGGCAACCGCCACGGTGTCCCACCCACCTTTGCGTACATTTGCAAAGCCATTGGTCCGAGCGTCCATTGCAATGCGCCTTGATATGCCCGAAGATGCTCATCTTTGACTCCCTGTGTCGGAATTCCGTAGCTCATCAAACGAGCACGTGCTCGATAGTACGGATTGTCCTTCGCTGGGATCTGCTTCGAACCTTCTGGACACTCTACCAGAGCCAGGTCAAATCCCCGACTATCCGCATTCTTGACCGCATCATCAACGGCTTCTTCATACGCTTCTGCGAAGTAACTTTTAACTTCCTTCAACACGGGAGTGATGGAAGACAGTCGAAAAAGTGACTGAAGGCCACGCTGAAAGTATTTGCTCTCGGGAATTCCATCAATGAGCCGTTTCAGAAATTGCGTTACGGCGCCTCGACTTTGCGGATGAAGAACGACGAGTACGCGGAGATCGTTTTTTTCAAATCGAGCCGCGTTGAAAGGGCCAAAATTTGCAAGTCCAGCGTATGGGGTTCCAGCTGAGGCTCCGGGGCCGTAGTCGAAAATCAAGTTTGTCTTGTGAAGTGGTATGGTAGGACCCGCAAAATGGCTGTTGAGTGCCACGCCAAAGCAGAATCCATCGTCGTTTTCGTATGTGCGCGGGTCACTCATATTTCCCGCAAACCACGTTGCGAATTTTTTGGCTTCAGCAAAAGACACATTCGGATGGCTACGATCTCGTCGATCTTCCCGGAGGTTTGCAAATATCCGAGTCGCCTCGTCCTCTCCCAGTTTTAGCGCCAGATATGTTCCAATCTGATTCTGTGTTCGTTGCAATTGGAGACCATCGAGCTTCCGAAAGATCGTTCCTTCATTGGTGGTAATCTCTACGTCATCACCTGAAACCGAGACAATTTCCCCCAGCAAGGTTTCATCTGGAGCCAAAACTCCTTCAAGCCCGGGAATAGGGACCGCTTCAAGAACGCTTCTTCCCTTGAGATCGTACCCGTTTTCCAAGAGTTCTTTCAATCCTATGTTGAACTGCCATCGTTGCCGACTGCGGATGAGAAGACCGAATGTTGGTCTCTCGTGTTCAACCACTTGCCGAGTTTCCACCTCGATCATTCGCGGATAGCAAATCCTGCCCTTCAAGGAATCAGGGAGAAAGCGCCTGATTGCATCGTGTTCCTGTTTTGTTGAAAAGAACCGGAGCGGTGAAAAGCTTTGTGGGATGCGATCCGGAAATGCATCGCGAAAGGTACGGAACACGAGATGGCGGATCAGCGATTGCACTATTGCCGGCACCTCAGATACATTCAGCGTAGCCAAATCTCCCAACTGAAGACCGGAGCCTTTGCTGGGCGAGATGTAGATGAACTCTCCGTGTCGGAAAAAGGACGCCTCTCTGTTGTGCAGTCCTTTCAGCTCTGAGAACCGCTCGCTTGAATAGGGCGTACGTTGAATCTGGAATGAATCGAACGGTAGTGTGATTCGAAAAAAATTCGTGATCATATCCAACTTTGGATCGCGATTTTACTGCCGCAGCCGGCAAGGGGATCTAGTCGGTAGCGCATTAGAGGAATGCGATTTTTACGGATTTTGCCTACGCCGGGCAAGAGAACGTTTTTCGCGTGGGTGATTTGCACGGGCATGGAACCCACTATTCCGCGGGGGAAATCTGGCGTGGGTGTTTCCTTGGATCGGCAGCACAGGCTGTAACAGTCCAACCTCCCGCGTATTGCCACCCAACCAAACCTTTAGGCTTTTTGGCTCGAACTGCGTATGTTCCGCTGCTCGAACAAGGGGTGGAGGATTAGGGCGCCAGTCCGACGAACTGACGCTAGGAATGTTTGTAGCAGATATGCCCTGACGTTGATGTAGATGCCGGCGGCCGGTCCAGATCACCCCAACTCGCCAGGAACCCGTGCTCGCGCTTTGATCGAGTGCCCGCAGTCCTGACACCCAGAAAACTGGCCGTTTTTCGGGTCACCTGAACGTCAATGACATCCGCGCACCTCCCAAGGCGCCGGAAGGATTGTGGCCTCGGATGTCCCCTCGCGGAGACACCGTCGTCTTTCAAACGCACCCCGATTTTCTTGTCCGAGATGTCCGAGTTTTACAGGGCCGTGTGACCTCGGACAATACGGACGACTTTTTCCAAGTCGGGTTGGAAAATGTGCATACTATGATTCCTGGGCCTTCGTGTCCCTGTCCAAGACGCCGGCAATGCGCTTACCCCGGAGCTTTCTGATTTCATCGTGTGACAATCGTTCCTGCGGAGTGCCTTCACCATCGTAGCCAGGTACGATTTTCCAATACTCTTTGGCCGCAGACTTGGACACCAACGCCCGGTACGTGTTCCAAAGCAATGCAGGGCTCTGATGTCCCAGCATCACCGAGGTCTTGGAGGCATCTTCGTGCATGGCGACGTGATAGCTTGCGAATGAAATGCGCGCGGAATTCTGCTTGTATGGCACCTTCGAAAGCCGCCGCAGATACCGCATCCTGCCTACGTAGTTGGATGGCGTGATCTTTCCTTTGACGCGCAGTTCCTTCAGCCAATCGACGGCGTTGTCCGGCAACTGATTGACCCGTCTGCGATTGGCCTTGGTTTCGTCGAGGACCACCACTGGAGGTTCTTCGTCCAACTTCACATGCTCCCAATGGACCTTATCGACCTCATCCACGCGCACTCCGCAGAAAAGAATCAGGACCAGTGCGGCGCATTCGGGGCGATAATCGTTGTTGAAGGCGTAGTTGAGAAGTTTGATGACATCCGCCGTGGCGAGAACCTTGTCCTTAGCGTTGCTGACCGCCCGCTTCGGCTTTTGAATCGTCCGCAATGGATTTTGGGTCGCGTGGCCCCGTTCAATGGCGAAATTGAACAACACGCTAAGATGTCGGATCACCGTGTTCCTTGTGGTCGCGCTCCAGGCTTTGTTTTTGTAAACGTACTTCTCCACAGCCGCAGAAGTGACCTCAGTAACATTGCAGTTGTTGAAGGCATCGCGAAAGGGAACGAAGAAACTGGCACGCGCCGTATCGAGATATTTGTCCGAGAGGCCAGCGCCTTTCTTCACCCGCTGGAACTCATCAGCCACCTCGCCAATAGTGGCTTCTGCCTTCGCTGGCCGCGAGTGTTTGATGAAATAGTCCACCGCTTGCGTGATAGTGGCGCGGTATTCCCGCAGGCGCTCCAGCGCCAACAGGATCTCATGGCGTAGAGCCGCATCGATGTCCGAAAGAAGCAACGGGTTCTTCGCTGCCGCTTTCTCCAGGTGACCTTTGCGGAATTTTTCAGCGGCCTCCCTCGTTGGGAAGCTCTTAAAACTGCGCTTGCCGTTGACCAGCCCGAGGTCGACACGGAAGCCCACGTTGCCGCTGGCGTGACGCTTCTCATAAATGGCGAATTTCTTGGGTGCGCTCATGGGTTTTTGGACCGAGTCGAAGACGTTCCTCGAAACGTGTCTCGAAACCACAGATGCCACAGCGGAAATCGCCCGCAAGTCCTTTGTGGGAGGGGAGTGCAGCCATAAGGAGTCGAACCTTAAACCTTCTGATCCGTAGTCAGATGCTCTATCCAATTGAGCTATGGCTGCGTTTCCACCGATGAGGACCAAGTGGCCCCCGGAAGCGGGCGGAAAGAGAAGCACTACGGCGCGATGGTGGCAACTGTTTCCTTCACATTTTTTTGCGGGCCCGGCGCTTAGTGCACGCCGAGATCCGCGAGATACCGCTCCGCGTCGAGGGCGGCGGCGCAGCCCTGGCCGCTGGCGGTGACGGCCTGGCGGTAGCGGTGGTCGCTCACGTCGCCGGCGGCGAAAACACCGGGGACATTGGTCTCGGTGGTGCCGTTGCGCTGCAGGAGGTAGCCGTTTTCATCCATGTCGAGCACGCCTTTAAACGGCTCGGTGTTCGGGTTGTGGCCAATGGCCACGAAGACGCATTTTACTTCCAGTTCGCGCTCTTCGCCGTTCACGAGATTCTTCAGCTTCACGGCGCGCATTTCGCCGTCGGCGTCGGAGAGATACTCGGAGACGGTGGAATTCCACACCGGCTCGACCTTCGGGTTTTCGAGGGCGCGCTTGGCCATCACCTTCGAGGCGCGCAGCGCATCGCGGCGATGGATGAGATACACCTTGCTCGCGAAGCGGGTGAGGAACGTCGCTTCCTCCGCCGCGGAATCGCCGCCACCGATGACACACACCGGCACGTTGCGGTAAAAAGCGCCGTCGCACGTGGCGCAGGAGGTCAGGCCGTGGCCGCGCAGCTCGCGCTCGCGGTCGATGCCCAGCCACTTGGCGCTCGCGCCGCTGGCAACGATCAGGGCCTTGGCCTCGACCTTCTGGCCTTCAACCTCCAGCACGAGGTGCCCGTCGGCCTTTTGCAGGCTGGTGCACTCCGCATACTGGAAGCGCGCGCCGAAGCGCTCGGCCTGCGCCTTCATGTTCATGATCAGCTCCGGGCCCATCACGCCATCGCGGAAACCGGGATAATTTTCCACCAGCGTGGTGGTGGAGAGTTGTCCGCCGGGTTCATGGCCTTCGAGCACGAGCGGATTCAGGTTCGCGCGCGCCGCGTAGATGGCCGCCGTCAAGCCGGCGCAACCGGTGCCAAGGATGATCAGGTTTTCCATGATGAGTGTGCAGCGAGAAATCAGAGCGACGCGCGATGGGCAATGACGAATGACGCCATTTGCGTCACCGCGGACGCATCTTTCCTTCCCGTCTTCCCGGCGTCTCCAAGATTGCGTGTCATGCCTTTCTCGTTGGAGGGTGGAGGGTCCATGGATATTCCCGCACCTGTTCCGCTCAGCATCCGGCCCGCCATCGCCATCCTGGCGGGTCCGGGGCTGGAAGCTTTTCTGCCCGAGTGCGCCCGACTGGAGCGCACGCCGCTGCTCATGCACGAGCTCGGCGGGGAAAAGGAGCGGACCACCGTGGGACCGAGCGAGCTACTCCGGCGCACGCGCGAGCGCCTGGCGAAACTGAGTCCGAGCCTGGCGCCCACCATGGAACGATGGGGCGCCGGCGCGCTCGTTTCCAATGCGGAGGAGGCCGCGGATTTCGCCACGGCCGGCTTCACCTGGTTTACCGTGGAGCTTGGAGGCGTGCTGGCGGCGCGGGCGGATCGGATGTCTCTCGAGGAACTGGACTCCGCCATCGTGGACCTGGAGGATCGCGGGATCTTTCGCGAGGGCTGGCACGAAACGTATGTGGGCAAAACTTTTGAAACGGCCCCGGGCGTGCAGCAGACCTTTGCCGAGGAAGCCGTGGCGCGCGCGGCGGTGAAATTTGCGCCGGCCTTCCAACTGGCCGACGAAGTGGAGCAGGCCATCCGCGGTTGCTGGCATGGGCGCGGAGAGCTGCCGGATGTCGCCGTTTCACTGGCGCCGGCGAGCGCGGTGTCGACTCCGGAGGAGATCCTCTTTCTCGCCCATGAACTGCGGGTGCGGCTGAGCGGGCTGCCCCCCATGGCGCCGGCGCTCGGGCACCGCTGCGAGCTGGGGAATGAAACGGGCGACCTCTCCGCTTTGGGTGAACTGGTCAGCGGGCTCGCGTCCGTCTCCTGGCCGGGCGGATTGATGCTCCCCATGGGCGCGATGGAGGCGGCGGGCGTTTCTTCCGCGCGAGTTTTGGATGCGACGGATGCGGGGCGGCTCGCGGTGCTGAAGGATTTGGCGACTCGCGATCCGCGGGGCTTTCGAGCTTGGATGGAAGCGGCGCGCGAGGCTTTTCCCGTCGTGCGCAATGGCTGGCCGATTTCGCTCAGCGAGCAGGAGGCGCGGTGCCTGCCGCAGGTGGAAGATGGGGAGCTCGCCGCAACCTTTCTCGAGCAAGTGCCGGGGCGGCAATTACTGCTCTCCACGTGGCGCGCGGTGCGAAGCGGGGCGCTGGGGAGTTTGGTGGGGTAACGGCGCGCGGAAGCCAAAGGCGACGCTCCGTTGGCGCGGTTGGCGAAAATCGTAGCCGCCCGCTGCGACTTCCGGTCGCAGCGACATCACGCTCGGCCGTTTTCGAACGGCGACCACTCCCTTTGACCCGCTCTACCCCTCCGGCGGCAGCCCCAGTCTGGCGCGCAGCTTGTTGATCTCCTCGCGGAGCACATCGCGGCGGGCTTGCAGCACGCTCACATGCTGCTTGGCGCGTTCGAGGCCGGTCTTCACGGCTTCCAGATCGGAGCGGAGCGTGTCGCGCTCGGCTTCCAGCGCATGGACGTGATCGAAATTGCGCTCCATCTGCGACTGCAATTCGTTCACCGTGGAGCGCGCCTGCTCTTTTTCCGTGCGCAGGTTGCGCAGCTGCTCCTGCGCGGCGCCGAGGTCGGCATTGGCGCGGATGAGTTGATCCTGCAGCCGGGAACGTTCCGCCTCGATGATGGTGACTTTCTCGCGGGAGCCGGCGGATTCCACCGATTCCTTTTCGCGGTCCGTGAGGCGGGCCTCCGTTTCCGTCAGCTTGGCGCGCACTTGCTCCAGCTCCGCTTCCAGCGCCCCGGCGCGCTCATTCGCTTTGGCCACGGCGGGCTTCAGCTCGGCGACTTCGCGTTCGCGCGCGTGCAGATCGTCGAGCAAGGAATCCACGCGGTGCTGCAAATCACGCACTTCCTCGGCATTCTCGTCGGCACTGGCCCGGATGCGCTCGCGCTCCGCACTGCCCGCGGCGGCGGCCTCGTGCATTTTGGTGATTTCGCCCTTCACGGTTTCGAGCGCCTGCCGGGCTTGCTCCAGTTCCGTCTGCCGCTGGGCAGCCAGGCCGGTAAATTGATCGCGCTCCTGCCGCGCGGCCTCGAAGGCGCGGGCGAGCTCGCTGAATTGCGCGCGCATCTGCTGTGCTTCCGTGCGGGCATGCGTGAGATCGGCGGAAAGAGTGTCGCTGCTCGCCAGGCGGGCGCGCATTTCGTTTTGCTCGCGGCCGATTTCCAGCATCTGCCGCGCGTGCTCTTTCTCGCGTCCCTCCGCGTGGTGCAGGCGGGCGGAGAGACCGGCGATTTCGGCGCGGAGCGCATCGGCATCGCGCTTGCCTTCGGATACCGCGACCAGGAGCTTGGCGCGCTCCGCGGTAAGGGCGGAAAGTTGTTCGCGCAGCGGCGGAATGGCGCTCAGCTTGGCTTTATACTCCTCGCGCTCGCGATCCAGCGTGGCGAGATCGGCCTTGGCGCGCTCGATTTCCTCGGCGCCCTGGCCAAAGCCCGGCGCCAGCACACGGCCGCGCAGGCTGTCGCGCTCGGTCGTCGCCGCGGTCAAATCCTCGCGCAGCTTCTTCATCTCCGCGTCACGGGCTTCCCCGGTCAGCTTCCAGCGTTCGCGGTCCATGCGAAACTGATCCGCCTCCGCCATCGCTTCATCATTGCGCGTGCGCAGGCGCTGCGATTCCGCCAGCGCCATCTCGAGTTCCTGCTGCTTGGCGGCGAGGTCGCGTCGCAGGGCGTCGCTGGCCGCGGTCGAGACGACCGCCGGCAACGGGGCACTCACCGCCGCGGGGGCGGGGACCGCTGCCGGGACCGCTCGGGGAATGGGCGGATGCGGGGCCAGTTCCCGGGTGTTCGCGGTCACTGCGGGGACGGGCGGCCCCATCGGCGTGGTGATCGTTCCCACCGTCGGGGTCGCTTTCGGCGGCATCCGGACGGGCAATCCGACCGGACCTGGGCCGGTAGTGTGCGTGGTGGTGGTAATCTTGGCGGCCGCCGCCGCTTTGGCTGCGGCGGAGTAAGGTCCTTTGGAGACTACTTGCACCGGGGCTTCCGCGCTCGCGGGGATGATGACCGTGCTCATGCATGCGGGACAATCCACCCGAAGACCGGCGGCAGCGATGTCTACCGCGATCTTTTGCGTGCATTCCGGGCATCGGAATTTGAGGTCTGGCATGGCGTTAAGATAAGCTTTTCCTGCGCCTCACGACGCAGAGGGAAACGGTTCTGATAAATTAGACAGCCTATCTTGTACCGCCAACGGGAATTTTGATGAACGAGCTTTTAGAATCTCAGCGGCTCTTCTGAAGAAAACAGGTGATCTTACCAATTTGGTACCAATCTGCCTTGCACCACGGGATATCCAGTTTCCTCTCAAAGTTGTCGGCCGCAGGTTCCATTCCCACCCAAGTCAAAAACAGCGCGCGGGAAAAGTCGGGCGAGGTGGTATAGTTTTCCCCGCCTATTAAGCGGTCGCCAAAAGCCATCCACCACCCGGGCCGCGCCTCGCAAAAGGGGCCAAGTCGCCGGAGCGCCACCCCATCGTGCCGCAGCAGGGTTACCGCCGGCTCGGCGAGGTGCAGGTAGCGGGCGAGCTTGAAGTGGTGCAGGCCTTTGGTGGAGACGTCCGTCTTGCAGAGCAGGCGCGGGTTGAGGCGCTCGAGATCCAGCCGAAGCTGGAGCAATTGCGCCGCGCGGGGGCGGATGCTCTTGGCGGCGATGTCGTCGCCCGCCAACCGCGCCAGATGCAGCCCCGCGCATAGCCCGGCGCTGTCGCCGTTCAGGTTCTCTGCTTCATCGTGGGCGTAGTCGAGCTTGCGTGGATCGAAGGGGTAGTCCGCCTTGAGCAAGGGCTGGAGCCGCGTCAGCACCGCGGGCCAATGAGCAACCGCCGCCTCCTTGTCCCCCGTCGCCAGATAGTAGCTGAGCATGGCGTGCACGCCCCAAGCATCGCGCGCGGTCCCCTGCCCTTTCGCCCGCAGTTCCTCGGGCACCTGATACCGCTCCCGGGCGGCCCCGACGCTGCGATCGTATCCAACCACGGAGTACGGCGGCAGGACCTTCAGTTGCGCGGCGAGAAACTGGCGCGTCTGCTCCGCCAGCTTGGCACTGAGAAAGGGGAGGGCCGCCGTCAAAGCCGTGAAATGCTCATCGGGGTGGTCGAAATGCGTCTCTGAACCGCTGATCCCCAGTGGGTGGAAAAAAGGGCGCCAAGGCCAGCCGGCGACACACTCCGCCACGAGGGTTTCCAGTTTTTGCGAAAGACCGTTGAGGACACGGGCCGGCGGCCACGGTTTGGGCTCCACCTCCAGCAGCGCCGCCAGTTCGTCCTCCGTGAGAACCCGGCGCTCCAGGACCTCGGTCCCGGTATCTTCCACAATATTCTGGGCCAAAGCGGGAAGTCCCCAGATGGCGGGAAGGACGGAGCGGCAGAAATCTCGGCGGCGCATTCAGGAAAGATAGCGCCGCCGCCGAAAGTGGCGAACTCTTCCTTTGCATTGCGAGCGCAATGCGAATGCGGAAAACTTCCTGAAAAACTTCGGAGCCTCCTTGGTGGCGTGACGCTCTCTGTCGCGTCTGGTTTACCAAAGCTCTCTTTTACTAGGCGCGACGCAGAGCGTCACGCCACCAAGGGGGCTCGCACCGCGAGCCACCACGCCGCGACCATCGCGACGGTGGCCAAGGTGCCGCACAGCACCTGCACCCGGGGGGACGCCCCGGCTTTCAGCCCTGCAGCATGAAAGGCTGCGCCGACCAGGATCCCCGCCAACAGGCCAAAGAGATGGGCGAGGATGTCCACGTTCCCCAAGGGCGCGGGAGTGCCATCGCGGTTTTGTCCGCCGGCACCGCCGAAGAGGGACAGAAAAGCCATCCCGGCGCCGATAGGCACGTAGAGCGGCCATCCCGCCCGGGCGGCCCCGCGCGCGAGGCGGGCCGCGATTTCGCCACCGGTAAGCAGTCCCAGCCCCGCAAAGAGCGCGGTGGAGGAACCAATGCTCCGATGGGCCTGGGCCACGTGCACGAAGGCGTTGGCGATATTGCCCAGCGCGCCGCCGAGGAGGATGGCCAGCGTGCCCGCACCGGTGCCGAAGCGACCATACCCAAACGCGAAGACAAAAATCGCGAGCGAGAGATTCGAGACGACGTGGACGGAATCGCCATGCAGCGTGAGCGCGGTGAAGGCGCGCCACCATTCCCCGGCGCGGATGCGCAGGTCGTCCGCCACGCCCGCCTCGATAATCCCCTCCGGCAGCGCGCGCTGGACGGAGTAGCAGGCCACCATCACCAACAGCGCCATGAGCACGGCGAACTTCGGGATGCGCAGTGGCTCCAGCACGATCGGCCTCGGGCGCGCCAGCTCTTCGCGCTCGTACGCGGCCAGCGCGGCGGCGGCGCGCTCGCGATCCGTCTCCAGTACGCAGAGCACGTATTCCCGGCCCTGGCGGGCGATCCAATGGGCCACATCCATCGACGACATCACGAGCCCGCGCTCGCGGGCCGCCGGCAGCCGCGCATAGCGGCCCACCTCTGCCACGGGGCCGGGCGGAGGTTCATCGTGAAAAATTGGTGCGCTCAAACGTTGCGTTGCTGCCCATCGATGCGTTCTTGAGCAAGTGTGATTCTGCAAAACCTGACAGTGCCCGACTTGTGGCAGCGCGATGCGGTGCAGCATCTGCGCGCCGGGCGCGATGTGGTGGTGCACGCCCCCACGGGTGCGGGGAAGACGTATATCTTCGAGTTGCTCTACCCGGAATTGAAGGGGCAGGCCGTCTTCACCGTGCCCACGCGCGCCCTCGCTAATGACAAGCTCGGCGAATGGCAGGCGCGGGGGTGGGAGGTGGGCATCTCCACCGGCGACCTCGCGCATCACCTCGATGCAAAAGTGGTCGTAGCCACGCTGGAAACGCAACGCGCCCGCTTCCTCCGCCGCGAAGGCCCGCGACTGCTGGTGGTGGACGAATACCAGATGATCGGCGATGCCGTGCGCGGGGTGAATTACGAGCTGGCGCTGGCGCTCGCTCCGCCCACCACGCAATTGCTCCTGCTCAGCGGGAGCGTGGCGAATCCACAGGATGTCGTCGCCTGGCTGCGGCGCATCGGGCGCGAGGCGGTCCTCGTGTCGCACGACGTCCGGCCCGTGCCGCTGACCGAGGTGAATCTGGAAAATCTGCCGAGCCGCGCGCCGCTCACGGTCCGCGGGGCGTGGCCGCGCTTCGTCACGAGCGCACTCCGAGCCGACCTCGGGCCGATCCTGATGTTTGCCCCGCGCCGCCAGGCCGCCGAGGATCTGGCGCAACAGCTCGCCAGCCAGGTGCCGTGCGAGGACCCGCTGGTGCTCTCGCCCGAGCAGGAAGTGCTCGCTGGTTCCAAGCTCGCCAAGCTGCTCCGCGCCCGCGTGGCCTATCACCACAGCGGCCTCGGCTACGCCCTGCGCGCGGGGGTGATTGAGCCGCTGGCGAAAAACGGGCAGCTGTGGGTGGTGGTCGCCACGATGGGGCTCGCCGCCGGGATCAATTTTTCGATGCGCTCCGTGCTCATCACCGACACGCGCTACATGGCCGGCCGGTTTGAGCGGCACGTGCAGCCGGATGAACTCGTGCAGATGTTTGGCCGCGCCGGCCGCCGCGGATTGGATGAATCGGGCCACGTGCTCTTCACCTCGCGCAGCCCGCGCCTGCTCGACGCCCGGGCTCGCCATTTGAAGCGCGCGACGCAGCTCGACTGGCCCACGCTCATCGCCGTGATGCACTCCGCGGTGCTGCGCGAAGAGGAACCATTTTCCGCCGCGCTGGAGCTGAATCGGCGCCTCTTCACGCCGCAGGAAATCCCCATCGGGATCGAGCACGCGCGCTCCATGGGGCCCATGCCCTGCGGACTTTCGGTGGACATGGAGCGCGCCCGGTTCGCCCGCCGCGCCGCGCCGGAAATGCAGAGCCTGGAGGGGAATTGGGAGCCGCTCTCGACGCCCGAACTCGTCCCGCTCGGCGACGCGTGGGTGCGCGACGGCGAGCGGTGGCGCCCCGCGCTCTCGGTCGCGCGAATGCTCGACGGCCTCGGCCACGGCCAGCTCTGCCGCCTGCCCGCGGACGGACAGCGCCGCTATGGGCGCGAGATCGTTCTTGGCTCGCGCGGGGTCAATGGCATCGACCTCGCCCCGTGGCTGCACGAGCGCGTGGGACTGCGCACCGTGAGCCCGCATGGCCTGGAAACCGAGGTCCTTGCGCGGCTGCCGGAGTTGCTCGCGGCGCAGGCAAAGGTGCGCCCCGGCAAAAAGGACGGCGCCCCCGTGCCGCCCGGAAAGGTGCCGCGCGCGGAGTTCACGATCGCGCAGGTGTTCGCCCGGGGAGAACAGCTCGTCGCGCATCTCGATTTTGCCCGGCACCGCGTCTCGGCGCATCGCGATCAGCGGGGCCGCGCCTTGATCGCGCCGCCCACCCGCGAGATCCGGCCGCTGTGCTGCGAAGGCTGCCCGGAGCTCAGTTGGTGCACGAGCGTTGGCATCTCCGTCACCGCCGCCTGGGCGTGGCGAAAGCTCGGGCTCATCGAGCGTGATGGCCGCCCGACGCGGCGCGGCGTCATCTTCAGTTTCTTCTACCACGGCGAAGGCCTGGCCCTCGCGGCTGCGCTCGAAGACGAGAGCTACCCGGTGGAAGACCTCATCTTCGACCTCGCGAATCTGCGCGCCGGCGCCCGCTTCTCCGGCGACGACGCCCCGCATTCCGGCCGTCTCGGCGCCCTGTGCCAGACCGTCTTTGAGCGCGCCGATTTTCCCGGCTACCTGGAAATGGGCGTGCCCACGGAATACGGCGCCGGCGCCGCGGAAGTGGTGCGCGAAATCGTCGAGCACAAAACGCCGCGGGCCCGGCTGCTCACGGAATGGCTGCGCCCCGGCGACATCGAGCGCGCGCTCATCGAATGGCGCAGCGTGCTCCGGCACATCACCCTCTCGCCCGATCACGATTGGCCCCGCTGGCGGGAACTGCGCGCCGCCGCGGCCCGGTACGTGGAGGAAACCGGCTCGCCCACCCTCGCCGCGCTCCCCCCGCTGCTCGCCTCCCAGCGGCGGAAATTGTGATTCCGACGAGCCGCTTCGGTGGATGCGGCACTCCGCGCGGCATGAGAAAACAAATGCCGAAGGCACCGCTTTTGGAACCCATGCCTTACCCACAAGTTGAGTTTTTTCGGGGCGGGTCCGAGCGGAGCGCCGCTGCCGGGACCGCCGACGTCCTCAGTCGGCTTCCTATAGCGCGAAGCGCCAAGCCAAATGGATTGCCATCTCAGTCGTCGAGTATCCAGAGCCCTCGGAACTCACTAATCCGTGCCCATCCGCGTAATCCGTGGTTCTTTTTTACCGCGGATTACGCGGATTACGCGGATATAGTGAAGTCGAACTCCACCGACGACTCGGCGCTGAGATGCCACTCCATTTGGCTTGGCGCTTCGCGCTGGAAGAAGCCGACTGAGGACGTCGGCGGTCCCGGCGGCGGCGCTCTCGCTCGGATGCGCGCCTCGCGCAGGTGCATTCTCATGCCGCGCGGAGCGCGGCGCCCACCGAAACTTCACGTTCGGGATTGAATCCCGGCCGCGCCGCGTGGATACGGAGTTTATGTTCATCCGTCCCTTCGCAGCGCTGCTCATGGCGCTGGCGCTCCCGGCTTTGGCGGAGCAAAACGCTTCCCGCGGCGCCGAGCTTTTTCAGCAACGCTGCCAGGTTTGTCATCAGGCGGAAGGCGGCGGCGTACCGGGCGTGTTCCCTCCGCTCGCCCACTCGGACTGGTTTTCCAAGCAGCGCGAGCGCGTCATCCGCACGCTGTGTGAGGGACTTTCGGGACGCATCGAGGTGAATGGGCAGACGTTCGACAACGCCATGCCCGCGCAGGCTCTGGACGATCGCGACGTGGCGGAGGTGCTGAATTTTGTCGGCCGCTCATGGGGCAACGCCGCGGAGCCGTTCACCGCCGACGAAGTGAAAGCGGTCCGCGCCAAGACGAAGTTCCCAACCTTCGAGGTGATGGTGCGGGCGAGCGAATATCAGCCGCTGCCGAATCCGCCGAAAGGCTACGCCATTCGCGAGGTCGTGCGGTTGCCGGAAGGCGAATTCGGCACGCGGCTCGCGGGCGATGGCAAATCCAGCAAGGTCTACGTGCTCACCCAGGCGGGGACAGTATGGCGGCTCGACTGGCAGTCCGGCGCGCTGGAGAAAGTGATCAGTTCCAGTGATTATCTCGACCGCGCCCGCGGCGGCGTGAACGTCCTCGGCATCACGCTCGATGCCGACGGCGCGCTCTGGATCACCAGCAACCAGGAGATCAAGCGCGGCGCCGAGTATCCGCTGAACGAGGCGTCCATCTTCCGCACCCCGCCCATCGGCGCCGACGGCAAAGTGGGCGCGCCCCAGCGCTGGTTCACGCACACGTATCCGCATGGCGGCGGCTTCAATCACGGCATCAGCCATATCGCCTTCGGGCCGGACGGTATGCTTTACGTGAGCAGCGGTGCGCGCACGGATGGCGGGGAAAAACCACCGAATCATCCCGACTCGCCCGCGGGTGAAGTCGAGACCACGGCGTGCCTCTGGCGTCTCGACCCCAAAGCCGCGCAGCCCGTCATCGAGGTCTACTGCCGCGGCCTGCGCAACCCGTACGGCTACGCGTGGGACAGCGCCGGACATCTCTTCACCGTGAGCAACGGGCCGGATGCGAACGCGCCGGAGGAGATGGATCTGATCCAGCAAGGCAAGCACTACGGCTTTCCCTACCAATTCTCCGATTGGCCGGTGGAGCCCGGGAAACCGTATCCGCACACGCCGCCGCCGCCCCCGGGCATTCAGTTTACGCTGCCGGTGATCAATGACGGGCCCGCGGGCGGCAAAGGCCTCTCGACCTTCGACCCGCACAGCTCCCCGGCGGGGACGATCTGGTGCGGCGACGATTTTCCGGCCCCGCTCGCGGGCACCTTCCTCGTCCCACGCTACGGCAATTTGCTCGGCGAAGGCCGCACCGGGATGAAGTTCGACACCGGCTTCGACCTGCTGTCGGTCCGCGTGGACGGCATCGACCAAGCCCTGGCCCCCGGCAGCACCAGCCGCATGCACGCGCACACCGAGAGCGTGCTCGCGCCGCTCGGTCGCCCCATCGACGTGCTGAAAGCCGGCCCCGGCCGCGCGCTCATTCTCGAATACACGCGCCCCACCAATTTCCATGAAGGCCTCGGCTGGCTGAGTGGCCGGGTGCTCGAGCTGAAAGCGGAAGGGAAATAATGGAGCTGCAGGCGGAAGCTTGCGGGCTGATTTCGAACCGGGCCTATTTCGCCAAGTCGCGCGAGAGGAGCCACACGGTCATGCGGCCGATAGCTTCGAGGCTGGCGGGGCTCAGCTTGTCGAGCGTGTCGCCGGCCGTGTGCCAGGGCTCGTATTTGAGGTCGATCAGATCGATTGACGGGATCCGCGCGATCACCTGCATCGGGACGTGGTCATCCAGGATCTGGCCCTCGTGAAACCCCAAATGCTGGCGCAGCCCGAGAGCATCGCCGGCCGCATAGATGCCTTCCGTAAGTTCCTGCGGGCATCCCGGAGGAATCGTGAGTTGCACGTCCTTCTCCCCAATCATGTCGAGCAGGATAAAGAACCGAAACTGCGCGGCGCGGCCACTCGTGCGCAGTTCATGCGCATAGTTCCGGCTGCCCACCAGGCCATCCGGTCCATTCTCCGGATCCGGGCTGAACTCGACCACGGCCTCCTCGCCGTCGAAAAAGACAAGTTCCACCTGCTCCGCGAGCGCCGGCTGTTTGGCGAGCACGCGGGCTAGTTCCAGCAGCGCGCCCGTCGACGAGGCGCCGTCATTGGCCCCGACGAACTTCACCGCGAGCATCCGCTTGGTGTCGTAGTGTGAGCCGACGATCGCCTTCTGCGTATTCGCCGGCGCCGGATGTTTTCCCGCGGAAAAGCGCGCGATCAAATTCACAAATTTTTGCCCTCCTTCCGCCAGGACGGGCGTGGCGTCAAATTCCTGCCGCTCCACATCCCAACCCGCGGCCTTCAGCGTCTCGGTGATGTGGCCGCGGGCCTTCTCCAGCGCCGCCGTCCCGGAAGGACGCGGGCCGAATTCCACCTGCTTCCGGACGTCTTCCATCGCGCGCTCGCCGGAAAATTCCTTCCACAGATTGGTCGTCGGCGCCGAGGGCAGCGTCTTCCCCTGCTCCGATTTTGGGCCGCAGGCGGAAAGCGTGCAGGCAAGGAGTGCGACGAAAACGGGACGCCAAGGCTTCATGGTCTCTCAGTCTAAAAGCGCGATTGCCCGCCCGCGGAAAGGACGAAAAGAGAGACGGACCAAGATTTTGCCAGCGAATGGCGAAAGGCGCTCTTCGAGTGCGGTGGCCAGCGACAGCGCGACACCGCCTTTGGCGGTTCTCGACACCAAACCAAGGCTACTCCTCCGGGACGCCGAACATCTTCAACAGGCGATCGAGGTCGTCGTTGCCGTAGTATTCGATCTCGATGCGGCCTTTTTTGTCGCCGTGATGGACAGTGACTTGCGTGGCGAGATGCTGGCGCAGGCGGTTTTGGAGGTGGGCGATGGCGGGCTCCACTTGCGGGCTGCTGGCGGCGCCGCTCTTCGGCTTGCGCGCGCCGTTGCCGGCGAAGTAATCGGCGACCAATTTTTCCGCCCCGCGCACGGTGAGGCCGCGACGCAAAATTTCCTCCGCAAGCTTGTGCTGCTCTTCCTGCGACTTTGCGCTGAGCAGCACCTTCGCATGGCCCACGGACAGGCGCTCCTGCACGATCCACGTCTGCAACTGCGGATGCAGATCCAGCAGGCGGAGCGCATTGGCCACGGCGGCGCGGCTCTTGCCCACCTTGGCGGCGATCTCCTCCTGCTTCATGTTGAACTCCTTCGCCAGCCGCGAAAAGGCCCGCGCCTGCTCGATGGAATTCAAATCCTCGCGCTGCAAATTTTCCACCAGCGCCAGCTCCAGCACGTCCTGGTCGGACGCCTCGCGCACAATCACCGGCGCTTCCTTCAAGCCCACCAGTTGGGCCGCGCGCCAGCGGCGCTCCCCCGCGATCAGCTCCAGCTTCTCCCCCACCCGCCGCACGATGAGCGGCTGCATGATGCCCTTTTCCTTGATGCTGTCCGCCAGCTCCTGCAGGTGCGCGTCACGAAACTCCGTGCGGGGCTGGAACGGCGACGAAACGATCTTGTCGATGGCCACGGGCTGCACGCGCTCGCCCGCGTCCGAATTGGGTGCGGGCGCGGCGACACGTGGATTAATGAGGGCGCTGAGCCCCTTGCCGAGCGCGGGTTTATGCATAAGACGGAAGCGTCTACCGCGAGGCTCGCTTCGCCGCAATGACGAATGGAATTTTTTCCGGAACCAAACCGTCATGGGATTGGAAAGCGGCGATTTTAGACCGGTGCCCGCAAAGCGCACAGAGCAAGACAGGCTGGTGTTGATCGCAGATGCCGCGGATGACTCCGATAACCCAGATATGGCTGGAGTGAATCCGCGCCCATCCGCGTCATCCGCGGTTTTTCTTTTTGACCGCGGATGACGCGGATGGGCGCAGAGAAAGGAAACGCGCTTCGTCCAAAATTTTTGCCCTGAGATGGTAATCCATTTGGCTTGGCGCTTCGCGCTCAGCGGAGGCCGACTAAGGACGTCGGCGGTCCCGGCCACGCCTCGCCTTGCGAAAGCGGCCAGTTTTATCTCACTGTACCGCCTTGCAGTCTTTCACGCACATCCTCGATCCGGAGCCTCATTCTGCGGCGCTCAATATGGCGTTGGATGAAGCGGTGCTCCTGCGTGCTTCCGGGCCGGTACTGCGGCTCTACCGCTGGGCGGCTCCGGCAGTTTCTTTTGGCTATTTTGGAAGGCACGCGGCCGTGGCCTCAGCGTGGCCGGGACGGGACCTCGTCCGGCGCATGACGGGTGGGGGCATCGTGCCGCATGGGGAGGATATCACGTATACGATTACGGCCCCCGCAGACCATCCCCTCGGTCGCATGACGGCCCGGGAAAGCTACCAGACGATCCATGCGACCATCGCCCGGTGGCTGGCCGCCCACGGGAAGCCGGCGGAACTGGCCGGCGCGGCGGCCGACCGCGGCAATGGAGTCTGCTTTGAGAGCCCGGTAGAGGCGGATGTCCTCGCCTCCGGCCAGAAGCTGGCAGGGGCCGCCCAGCGCCGGACCAAGGAAGGATTGCTCATCCAAGGGAGCATCCAAGGGGTGCCTTTGGCTTGGGCGGATGACCTGCCGGAGTTCTTCGAGTGCACCACCAGTCGGCCTTTTTCCTCGGAAGAACTCCAACTGGCCGCCCGTCTTTCTGAAGAGAAATACGGCACAGAATCATGGACAAAGCGCCTCTGAAAGCGACTGGAAGCCCCTTCTATAGAGCTGGTTACACCGTCGGCGAATAGAGGGAAAGGGCCATACCTTCCCACCCGTTACCAACCTCTTCGGGAATCCCTCTGGCCAACCCTACCCAAAAACTATAGAAGAAATCCCCTTGACCAAATCCTTCCCTCCCGCCACGTTCCGCGCCCTTTTCACCAAATTCTATTCTATGAGCCGAGTCTGTGACATTACTGGAGCCAAGCCGCTGCGCGGCCATAAGATTCATCGCCGTGGTCTCGCCAAAAAGAAAGGCGGCATCGGCCAACACGTGACGGCGATGACGCCGCGCGAGTTCGCACCCAACCTCCGCACCAAGCGCGTCTGGGTGCCTGAGCTGAAGAAGTTCGTGACCGTGAAACTCACGGCCCGGGCACTGAAAACGCTCAACAAAAACGGAGCCTATTCCACGCTGAAAAAGGCTGGCATCGTTGCGTAAAGCACCTGTAACCTTACTTACAACCACCAAAACACACCTATCATCATGGCATTCTCCGTTGTATCCAAAAAATCCAAGAAGACCTACTACCTCCACAGCCGCCTGCAGAAGCTCAAGGGCGGTCAGGAAGTGACCCTCTACTACTTTGCCGGCGAAGCCAAGGCTGGCTCGCTCGACGCGCTGCCCGCGAACATGGAAGTCATTGAGAACGAGCGCACGGGTCTCCCGATGCTCAAGAAGAAGAAGTAAATTTCTTCGGAAAACCCTTTGATCACTGGCGGCTTGGAGTGAACCTCCTCGCCGCCAGTTTTCTTTTTCACACGTAACGTCTACCCATGAGCCAGCAACGCATTCCTGTCACCATCCTCACCGGTTTCCTCGGCGCCGGTAAAACGACTCTCCTCAACTACATCCTGCAGCAGCAGCACGGCTACAAGTTTGCCGTCATCGTGAACGAGATGGGCAAGATTGGCGTGGACGGCGCCCTCGTGGAAAAAACGCAGGACGACATCCTGGAGCTGAACAACGGCTGCCTGTGCTGCTCCGTGCGCAAGGACCTGGTCACCGGCGTGCAGAAGCTCCTGAAGCGCGGCGGTTTCGACTACCTGCTCATCGAGACGACTGGCGCGGCCGACCCGCAGCCCGTGGCGCAGACCTTCCTGAACATCCCCCAGCTTCAGCAGCACGTGATGCTGGACTCGATCATCACCGTGGTGGACGCGGAGCAGATCGAGAAGCAGATGAAGGCGCAGGAGACCGCCAAGGAGCAAATCACCATGGCGGATTTCATCCTGCTGAACAAAACGGACCTTGTGGACGAGGCGCAGCTCCAGAAGGTGGAGGGCATCATCCGCAAAATTAATCCGCATGGGCAAATCGTCCGCACGAACCATTCGCAGGCGAACATCAAGGAGCTGCTGGATATGCACGCCTTCGACCTCGACAAGAAACTGGCGGTCGACCCGGCCTTTCTCGACGAGATGCGGAACCGGCATCACCACGACATCAATTCTTTCTCGTTCAGCTATGACCGGCCTTTCGTCATCGAGAAGCTGGAGCACTTCGTGGCGCAGATGTCGGAGAAAGAGCAGATCTACCGCAGCAAAGGCTTCCTCAGTATCGCCGGCAACCCGCGCCGCGCCATCTTCCACGGGGTGAACAATCGCTTCACCCTGCTCTGGGACCGGCTCTGGGAAAAGACCGAGAAGCGCGCCAGCCAGCTGGTCTTCATCGGCAAGGATTTGAACGAGGCCAAAATTCGGCGCGAGCTGGATGCGTGTCTGGCGTAGAGTGATTGCCAAAAGTCGTTTCCGGCCCGAAGGGCCGGGAATCACTTGTGGCATTCACTGTAGTCGCTAAGCGGCCATTTTCTATCCGCCGGCATTCCCCGGCTCGATGGGGGTGCCCGGGGGCAGCGTGGGCGGAACGAAGGTGCTGGGGTCTACGCCGGGCCGGCCGTGGTAGCTCCGCGCGAACCAGACCCAGATGACCGCGATGCTGCCTGCGAGAACGCCCCAGAAGAGGGGCCAATTCGTGTGGCCATCCGTCGTGGCCGCATCATGCCACGCGCCGCACGCGAAGTAGCCGATGAGCGCACCCCAGCCGCTATTCATCAGACTGAGCAAGGCTTGGGCACGGGCCCGCCACGTGGAGGGAATGCGTTGCTCCAGGTAGATCTGCGCGGTGATAAGGTAAAACGCGAAGGCGAAGCCGTGGAGGCTGACCCCGGCCAAGAGCCAGAACTTGCCCCCGAGCCCGCAGAAGGCGAAGCGGGCGATGCCGAAGGTCATGCCGAGGAGGAAGATCGTTTTCAGCCGCCACCGTGTGAAGAGGGCGCCGAGGCTGAGCATGGCGATGATCTCCGTGACCTGGCCGAGGGTCATCCACGCCGTGGTGGCGTTGAGGCCGAGGTCCTTCATGTGCACCGGCGAGTAGGGGTAGAAAGCGCAGAGCGGGATGTTGTAGATGGCGGCGCCGAGGAAGACGGTGCGGGTATCCGGATTTTTGAACAGCGTGAGGGCATCGAGACCGAGGCGCTGTTTCCAACTGAGCCGCGCGGTGGAGCGTGGTGGGTCCACGGCGGGCAAAACGAAGGTATATGCGGCCACCACCAGCCAGATGATCGAGCCGCCATAGCCCGCGCCGCACGAGCCATCGAAATGAAAGCCGGACACCAGCCAGCACCCCGCCATCCACCCGAGCGTCGCCACGGCGCGGATGGGCCCAAACTCACGTTTCGCGTCGCTCAGGCGCGAGAGAATGATCGTTGTGCTCAGCCCAAACGTCGGCGCGGAAAAAAGCGCGTGGACGTGCATGAGGATGAGCGTCGGCACCCACCCCCAGCGCTGCCCGATCGACGTCGCCGCCAGGGCCATCGCGATGGACGTGCACACCGCCAGTCCCCGCAGCACTTTCACCGGCGCGTACCGCTGGTCCGCCATCGCGCCGAAAATGAGCGGCGAGATGATCGCGGAGACGCCGCTGGTGGCAAAGCCCGCCGCCACGAGTCCCTTCAGGCCGTTCGCCGTGAGCACCGTGCCGAGGGGCACGAACCACATGGCCATGGCCATCGCATGAAGGAAAAACAAGATCGCCAGTTCGGTATATTTGAGCCACCAGCGTTCGGGAGATTGCACGCGGCCAAAACGCATGGAGGGACGGGTGGTGGCAAGCGAATCAGTGGGCGGGGGCGGTATTCGGTAGTGGGGTTCGAACGTCGGGAGGTCAGTTCGGAGTTCCGCCTTTAGGCGGCAGAAGCGTACGCATCACAGGCGCCGTCACAAACGTGGGGGCCGCCGCCGGGAGCGCCGACGTCCTCAGTCGGCTTCTTCCAGCGCGAAGCGCCAAACCGAAAGGATTGCTATCTCAGCATGTAACGGCCACAGGCATCGAATTCCGCGCTGAAATGGCAATCCATTTGGCTTGGCGCTTCGCGCTGTAGGAAGCCGACTGAGGACGTCGGCGGTCCCGGCCGCGGCGCTCACCTTCGCAAGCCCGCTGAAGAAAGCAGATCCTAGCCGCCCAAAGGCGGAACTCCGAACTGACCGACCGCCGCTCGAACGCCGGCGGGCCCGCGACAGGACTGAATACTGAAAACTCGCGCTCCCCCCGGCGAATTTGCCCGCTCCCCTGTCGAATTTTGAAGGTGCGCGCGCAACGCGGAATCGGCAGCGTCGGCGGCCTATGGATTCCCGCCGTGATTTTTTGAAGAAAGCCGCGTTCCTTGCTGCTGGAGGCGGCATGGCCGGCATGCTGCCCGAGTCGATTTCCCGGGCGCTGGCTATCGATCCGACGCCAGGGAGCACGTATCTCGACGCGGAGCATGTGGTGATTTTGATGCAGGAGAACCGCTCCTTCGACCACTGCTACGGCACGTTGCGCGGGGTGCGGGGATTCAATGATCCGCGGGCGCTCACGCTGCCCTCGGGCAATCCGGTGTGGCTGCAGACGAATCGCGCGGGCGAGACGTATGCGCCCTTCCGGCTCAACATCAAGGAAACGAAGGCCACGTGGGTCGGCTCGCTGCCGCATGGCTGGCGGGACCAATCGCTCGCGCGCAATGAAGGGCGGCATGACCAATGGCTGGTGGTAAAGCCTTCGAGCAAAAGGGATCTGGCGGGGGCGCCGATGACGCTCGGCTACTATGACCGGCAGGACATCCCCTTTTACTACGCCTTTGCGGATGCCTTTACGGTATGCGACCAGAATTTCTGCTCATCACTCACGGGGACCACGCCAAACCGGCTGCATCTGTGGACGGGGACGATCCGGGACAAGCAGTCGCCGGACGCCAAGGCCTGCGTGCGCAACGAGGATGCGGACCTCAACACGATGGTGAACTGGACCACGTTCCCCGAGCGGCTGGAGGAAGCGGGTGTTTCGTGGTGCATCTACCAAAACGAACTGACCATCCCGACGGGCTTCACGACGGAGGAAGACTCGTGGCTGGCGAATTACGGCGACAACCCGATCGAGTACTTCAAGCAGTTCCATGTGCAGTTTCATCCGCGCCACCGGGAATACCAAGCCGAGTTGGTGAAGACGCTGCCGGACCAAATCGCCAAGATGGAGGCGGCACCGCAGCCCTGGAGCGATGCGGCGAAGAAGGCGCTGGCGAAAAAGAAGGCGCTGCTCGCGAGCGCGCAGAAAGGCGTCACGCTGTGGACGGAGGAAAATTTTGCCAAGCTGCCGCCGCGCGAGCAAAGCCTGCATCGCAAAGCCTTCGTGACGAATGACGGCGACCCGAACTTCCGCGAACTCGAGACGCTGACCTACCAGGATGGCGGCGTGGAGCGGAAGATGAAGGCGCCGAAGGGCGATGTGTTCCATCAATTCCGCAAGGACGTGGAGACGGGCAAACTGCCGACGGTATCCTGGATCGTGGCGCCGGAGAATTTTTCCGACCACCCGAGCGCGCCGTGGTTTGGCGCGTGGTACGTGTCCGAGACGCTCGATATCCTCACCAAAAATCCCGAGGTGTGGAAGAAGACGATCCTCATCCTCTGCTATGATGAGAACGACGGCTACTTCGACCACGTGACGCCCTTCGTGACGCCGCATCCAGACAAGCCGGAGACGGGCAAGGTGTCGGCGGGGATCGACCTCGCCGTGGAGCACGTGTGGCCGGCGCAGGAAGGTCTGAGCGGGCATGTGGGGCCGATTGGGCTGGGGTATCGGGTGCCGCTGGTCATCGCATCGCCCTGGAGCCGCGGCGGCTATGCGTGCTCACAGATCTTTGACCACACGTCGATCGTCCAGTTCCTCGAAAAATGGACGAGCCACAAGTCAGGCAAAGCGGTTCGCGAGCCGAACATCCATGCCTGGCGCCGCGTGGTGTGCGGGGACCTGACGTCCGTCTTTCGTCCGTGGCGGGGCGAGAAAGTGGAGTTGCCGAAGGCGGTGGAACGCGTGCCGTTTTTAGAGTCGATCGATCGCGCGCAGTACCAGCCGCTGCCGAAGGGCTTTAAGAAACTCGAGCCGGCGGACGTGCAGCTGGCACGGGAGCATCCCGAGCAGTGCCCGTGGCTGCCGCGGCAGGAGAAGGGCACACGGCCCTCGTGCGCGCTGCCGTACGAACTGGCGGTGGACGGAACGCTGAGCGCGGACCGGAAATCTTTCACCCTTCGCTTCTCCGCGGGGAAGGAAGCGTTTGGGGCGCGGGCGGCAGGGGCGCCTTTCCAGGTCTATGGGCCGGGGAAGATGCGGGTCGGCACCGCGGAGCCGGCGGAGTTTGGGCCGGGGACCGCGCGCTTTTACGGCGTCACGGCCGGGGACAAGCTGGAGGACTCGTGGAGCATCACCGATTTCGAAAGCGGCGCGTACCACCTGCGCGTGCATGGCCCGAATGGATTCTTTCGAGAGTTTCGCGGGACAGCGGAAGACCCGGCGGTAGAGATCGCACTGGAGCCGGCACGGGCGGGACAATCGCTGACGGGGAATGCCGTGCTGCGGCTGTTGAACCGGGGCGCGCGCCCGCTCAATTTTGAAATCGAGGATGCGAGTTATGGAGAGACCAAACAGACCGTAAAGCTGAGCGCCGCCGGCCAGAGCGGAGACGAAGTCCAGGTGGGGCTGGATTTTTCCCACAGCCAAGGGTGGCACGACGTGCGCGTCCGCATCACGGAAGCGCCAGCGTTCGAGAAGCGTTACGCGGGCCGCATCGAGACCGGGCACGAGAGTGTGTCGGATCCGGCGATGGGGAGAGGTTAAGGAACATAGACCAGCGGGCGAACAACGACGCGCCAGAGTTGACAAACAGAGCGGGAGCGCCCTACTCATACGGGTGGCAGTCCCCGCCGCAATGTCGCATGGTCGCCCCCATCCCCAATCTATTTGCCACCGCTGGTGATCCTTTTCGAAGGCAAGGCCTTCGCTGCCTGCGTCCGGCTCCCCATCGGCAGGAAGATTTTCCGAGAGAACTAGCTAGCCAAGGACCTTGGTTCGCCCAGCCCCCTGTAGAATAAAATGCCTCAGCCTGAAAAAATTCCCGAAGCCTGGCTCTGGTGCCGGTTGCGCCAATGGAAGTCCGACTTCCATTTGTCCATTTCAGACGCGAGCGGAGAGTCGAATACCAGCTATTTACAATTAGCACCACTGAGCTCGAGTTTTAGATTTTCGGCGGCGGTCCTTGCCGCACAGGTGGCGTCCTGGCTGCAGGAATCCATCTTCCTCATGGTCGATCGGAACGCGCCAAAGGCGGGCCGAAACGCGAGGGGAGAACTGTTATCGTTGCCGATCTTTTTCGACGTTAATTCTCGCCTGCGATCGATTCCATGGGAATTCCTTTTACGGAGAGAGCGCAACCCTTGGAATGATATCACCCCGCCGCCGATCTTTATCCGCTGTGGAAATCGGGAACGAGAGACATGGCCACCGTTGCATCTTCCGGTTAAGATCCACGCAATTGGCAAGAAGGCCTACGAAGCGTTTGAAGCTTTTCGATCCCGCCAATGGATGAACGAAGCTGTTCAACGGCACGCATTCCAAGGGAGCTCTGCCAGCGAAGAGGAATTCGAAGCCAGTTCGCGTCTCGATGCCGAGATCATTCTCTGTCCCATCCATGCGCTCAACCGGCTTCTCCGAACTTGCCGGGACCTGCCCACGCCGCCGCGACTAGTCATTGCGCTCGCCCCTTTCCCGGCTCCGGCCGGACTGTTCTCCATTCGACCATCGGCCGGGATTTCAGTGGCCGTCGTAACCGCGGAGGATGCAGGACTTCAGACCGCATTGGTCGCGCAAATTCTGGAAGAATTTAGCCACAACTTGCCAATCCACGCCGCTCTTCAGGCGGCCACACAAAGGGTAGCCCAGGGAAGGGCAATTGGCGGCGAAGTGGATTTCTGGCTCTTCAGCACTCCTGAGGGAAATCAGGCGCTGCGACTGGAGCATGCAGCGCAGGATTTCCGGCAGCGAATCCGCGAAAAGCATTATCCGTGGATTACTGGAAACGCAGCTCCCGTCCTAAATCTTCTTACTTCTCCTGAAAGCTCCAACCTAAAACCCAAGCTTGAAGACGTATTTAAAACAGCCGGGGAATATCAGCGGCTGGTGAGCCAAGCAAACGACGCGATCCTATTTTTCACCCATGAGAGCCGGGGGATTCAACCGATGGCCGAGGCAGAGGATAATCTGGCCCGGGCTGACGTCTTTCGCAATCAGCTCGAGGTTGGTGTTCAAAACATACTTTCCGATCCAGCTCACGCCAAAGCAATCGAGGCGACGCAAGAGCGCGTGGTGAATGTCAGCCTCGACGACCTGAAGGACGGCTATAATGCGGAATCACTGGGGCCGAGCAGCGTGCTGAATCATTCCCAACGCTGCCGACTGGATGTCCATATCGGGACCCGTTCGCCACAAACGCTCCTTGCGAAGACACCTCCCCCCATCGATGCCTTGTTGCCCGTTTTGAGTGAGGAGGTGGACGGCTGGGACCTCGACGTGGTGGTGTTTCCGAAGACTTTTACGCTGCAGTCGCCGCCGCTGCAAAAGCTGCGTCTCCCGCGCGTGGGCGGCACGCGCACCGTGTCCTTTTTTGTCACCACGCCGGCGAATGAGAATGCGGCGGAACTGCGGGTGGAACTTTATTACGGCAATCAGCTGCTCCAGTCCTTCACACTGACGGCTTCGCTTGGACAAGCCGGCATCGAGGTGGTTTGTGATTTCTCCCAGACGTTCACCTTTAAAAACCTGGATAGCCTTTCTCCCCGGGATTTGTGTCTGGGACTGAATGATGATCAGCTTGCTGGCTCACACCGGCTGCAGCTGAAAAAGGACGGCGTGGTTCAGGATATCAGTCTCGACGAGAAACTCCTCAGCGACCTGACGCAGCAATTTCGTGATTTACTCGGCGGGTCCGTCCAAATGGCGAATGGCTCTCCCTGGTTCCCGGCGTACAATGCGCGACCGAATGGGGCGGATCAAAAGTTCGAAGAAGTGATTCGCGCGCTCGCACAGCTGGGGTCGAAGATTCACACCGGCCTTTTTAACCAATTCGTCAACCTCGGCGACCCGTTGCGCGAACTGGCACGGAGTGAGGGACTAACTTTCACCATCGCGCGGAAAAACAGCGCCCACGCTTACCCGTGGCCAATCATCTACGACTACGAATTCCCGCCCTCCGTGGCGGGCGCTGCACCGCTGTCCGTGTGCCGCGGGGTCAAGCCGGACGGCCAAACCCGATGTGATTGCCAGCGAGAGACCGCGACCGGCATTTGCCTCAATGGATTCTGGGGTATCCGGCACCAAATCGAACAACTCGTGGGGATGCAGAATGTTTTCCGCAATACCCCACCGGTTCTCCAGCGCCTGGCCAATACCCCGGAAGTCATGCTCGCGGTGGACCAGGAAGACGGAGACACGGGAAAACTCCGAATGGCTTTGAAAAGCCGGCTGGGGGCGAACCTCGCGGAATATGCAGCCGCCGATCCCAATCTGACTGACCTGCTTTGGAAAGAACCGGGCCGGCCTTCCATCTTGATTTGTTGCGGACACCTCGCGGTGGCAGCCGTGACCGGACAACCGACCGGCGCGCGATTTCGCCTGCCACCAGGAACGCGCTGGCTCCTGCCCGACGAGCTCACCAAGAAGACCTTCAATCTCCAAGAATGGAAGGAACCAAAAACGCTGATTCTCTTAATGGCCTGCACAGGCATCGCGACGGAGATCGGTTCGCTCAACGACTTTGCCCAAGCTTTCTGCCGCTCTGGCGCGACCGGCATGGTGGGCAGTGAGATTGTGATCTTTTCGGGCCTGGCCGCGCGCGCCGCGGACGAGCTCACCAAACAGCTGGCGGCAGGCGGTTCGATGGGCTCCGTCTTCCGCAACTTCATCCGCACCCTGGCACGAGAGGGCAATCCGCTCGGCTTGGGCCTCACTTACCTCGGCAGCGCCGACCTCAAAATGCAATGAAAACGACCTCACTTTTCCTTCTAGCTCTGATTTGTGCAGCCACCGCCGCCGACGATTCTAAGGGGGTGGAAACTCAACCACCGCAATTGCAGACGCAGCAACTTTCTCAGGAAATTAAGACGCTCAAGGAGCAAATGGAGAAAGCGACCGCAAAAACAATCGCGCTTCCACCGGGAGGGCTCGTCTACCCCATCACTACGGTCAAAGATAAAGTCTTTGGGGCCGAAATTCGCGTCATTCCCCCAATAAAATCAGTCGGCAAATTGTCTACGTGGAAACCTGAAGTTCTTGCCGTAAGCCTGAATAATACAACTTACCCTGAACTCGCAGCTGCGGCGGGAGCCACATTCGCAGAGGACTTGCCCGGCCCACGCCTGCAGATCTCGTTCAACAACATTTCTGCCGAGCAATTTCCGGCCGGGACATATTCGGTGACCGTGAAGGTAACGCCCCCAGAAGCCCTTCCAGAACCATATACCATGAGCGTAATGCTTCTACGTCCCGTGCCGACGTTGCTCCCACCAACGACGTACTCGGCGGAACAGGAGATCGATTTCTTTGGTGAGCCCGAAAATAAATGCCCGGCCCTGATTGTTCGGGAGACACAAGGAAAAGCAGGCATCGCCTCATTGAACGTTGTCGATATCTCCCAAGGAGGTAATTACAAGACGCAGACCGATGCCTTCCTAAAATTAAAAGATTCCCCCCCCGCTGTTCCGGTCCGAGGAAGCGCTCGCATTCCCATCATCATTGATAAGGCCAAGCAATTTCCTCTGGGAGACACTCCCGGGAAGCTGTCTCTAGAAGCTCCGGAGCTTCCCTCGCCGATCGAAGTCTCCTACACGGTTCATGCACGGCGTCCTCGCTATCATATCATCGGTTGGGGTGTAGCCGGATTGCTCGCAGGATTCCTGTTGCGCATCTTGCCAAAGCGCAAACTCGCTCAACTTGCTGCCGAAGACGCCATTGACGAGACCCTTTCCCGCCTGGCCGATGCCGAGAAAGGATACCAAGACCCTGAACTGGAGAAAGAGCTGAAGCAAAAGCAAACGAAACTGGAAAACGCGAAGACGACAGCACCGGCCATTGCGCTCAAAACCAATGAACAAATCAGTGGCGAACTGGCCACTTTGCTGACAACCCATCAGCAAAACCTTCTTGCTGTTCGAAACGATTTCGACGCGCTTCGTCAAATGGTAAACCGGCTGTGGCATCTGCCGAAGACTCTGAACGAGCTTTTGAAGGACAGTGCGGATTTCAACGGGGTCGAACGGAGACTCGCCGCTGGGGATGTCACCCACAGCAAAAAGGAGATGGGCGATGTGCGCAACAAACTCTCACAGCTAGGGCCGCCCGGCAGAGCGTGGAGAACGCAACTGGACGATTTCTTGAAGGAACTTTCGAATCCTTCCGCGCCTCTTCCTGCTCGAACCGCTACCGAGCTTAGCGCATGGACGTCCGCATTCGCTGCCGAGAATCCCGTTGGCAACCTGACCGATCCTGCGCCTTCGGAAGGCAACTACGCTACGCTCGAGACCTTTCTCCTTGCCGTGCACCGTGCATACGAAAATAGCGATGCGCTTTTACAGCGCCTTGTCACTTACCTGAAGACCGACTTTGGAGACGTTCGCCAAAGGCTGGCCAAAATTTCCGATCCGAATGCTCAAACCATCGCTGATGCATTGGACACGGCTGTCAATAACCTGGTGGAGACCCTATCAAAGGCACCGCAGTCGCCAGCCGAAGCACAGGAGATTTTGCCGGCTCAACTCGCCGCGATCACGGATCTAATCCGACGCCTGCCATCCCTCGCCGGTGCCGACCGCCAAGCGCAAGTAGAGGAAAAGATCAAATCACGAGATTATGTCAGCGCAGTGGAGCTTTTGAAACCCGCTGAGGTTCTTTATGGTGACGGTCAACCGTCCGCTGCCCCAAAAAAGATCGAGTTGAGTGGGTGGAAAAATGACCCGTCTAAACGAGCGACAGCGAACCCCTCACCCACTCCCATCATTCCTGATATCGACGCAAGTTCCATTCTCGCGCGCCGACTCCGCACGCAACATACCATCGATTGGCTTAACCGCCTCGGAACGCTCGTATCAGCAGTGGTGGTGCTCACAGTGCTTTATTTCAATCTCTATGATACATTCATTGGAACAACAAAAGAGGTCGTTGGGATCGTGCTCGGCGCCTTTCTTTTTGATCTAGGAGTGAATTTCGGTATCAACCAAGTGCTTCAGCCGTTGAAGTTCAAAGACCTGAGCGCATAGACATCGGCTTGCCGATTGGAAGAAAGTCGGGACAGGAGCGGGTGTCGGGCCTGACGATGGGTGGCGTAAGTTGCGGAGAATCAGAAGCAATCGCGACGGAAACGTTTTACATCGTAAACTATCCTCAAGATCCCTTAAGTGACGATGGTGACAGACCGGTGTCAGCGTCTTGACGGTCTATGGAAGCTATGGAATTATGTGCACATGAGCAACCCAGACACCACATTGCTCCATGAGTCGCTGCTCTACCGGGAATTCCTGGCCGAGCGGGAAGAGATCATGCGGCACAAGTGGATCGAGAGCCAGAAAGCCGGACACGATATCGGCTTCGAAAAGGCTCTGCTCGATTGGATCGTAAATCACCGTCGCGGGTGGCGCGAGTGGCGCCGAAAAGTGGCGAACCGGGAGGGCGTGGCGATGCTGTAATAGTCGTCGCCATCCGCGCCTTTTAATGTGATCCTGTGAGGTCGCAAAGGACGCAGCCATGAACCAGACATCACCACCCAGCCCGACCGCCCGCCTCCTGCTCGACGCCAACGCGATTGAGCGCATTTTGCATCGCATCGCGCACGAGATCATCGAGCGCAACGCGGACCTGACCGGTCTCGCCATTGTGGGCATTCCGTCGCGAGGCGTGGTCATTGCCAGCCGGCTCGCCAAGCTCGTCTCGACCTTTGGCGGCACGGAGGTGACCAGCGGCGTGGTCGATATCTCCATGCACCGCGACGACCTCTCGCGGCGCCCGCTGCCGGCCGTGGTGCCGACGCAGCTGCCCTACGACCTGGAGCACCGCACAATTATCCTCGCTGATGACGTGGCCTTCACCGGGCGCACGTGCCGTGCGGCGATGGATGCACTCGCGGATTTTGGCCGGCCGGCCCGCATCCAGTACGCCGTGCTCATTGACCGCGGCCACCGCGAACTGCCCATCCGCGCCGACTACGTGGGCAAGAACGTGCCGACGAGCCTCGGCGAACGCGTCTACGTCCGATTTTCTGCCACCGATAATGTACCTGTTGATACCGTGTGGCTGGACGCCGCCCACGGTCCGATGACCTCCGCCGCATGACCACCCATTGGAAACGCAAAGACCTGACTGGGCTCGCTGAGCTATCCGCCGAAGAAATCCGCCACCTCCTCTCCACCGCCACCGCCTTCAAGGAAGTCGGGACGCGGCAAATCAAAAAAGTCCCCGCCCTGCGGGGCAAGACGCTCGTCAATTTTTTCGTCGAGCCGAGCACCCGCACCCGGGTCAGCTTTGAGCTCGCGGCCCATCGGCTGAGCGCCGACGTGGTCAATATGACGGCGAGCAGTTCCAGCCTGACGAAGGGCGAGACGCTGCTGGACACCGCGAAGAATCTGCGGGCGCTGCTGGCCGACATCATCATCCTCCGCCATAGCAGCGCGGGCGCGGCGCAGTTCCTCGCGGAGCGGATGGACGCCTGCATCATTAACGCGGGTGACGGCGCGCACGAGCATCCCACGCAGGCGCTGCTGGACACCTTTACCATCTGCGAGGCCAAGAAGCTCACCGGGGCTAATCTCAAGGGGCTGCACGTGGCGATTTTGGGCGACATTCTTTTCTCGCGTGTGGCCCGCTCGAACATCCATGCGCTGACGAAGCTCGGCGCGAAGGTCACGCTCTGCGGGCCCCCGACCCTCGTGCCGAAAGAACTGGAGAGCCTGGGCGTGCACGTAACGCACAATCTCGACGCGCTGCTGCCGGAGGTGGATGTGATCAACTTGCTCCGCATCCAGCACGAGCGGCAGCGGAAGGAATATTTTCCGAGCCTCGGCGAATACACCTCGATCTTTGGCCTCACGAAGCAGCGCGCGGAAAAGCTGCGTCCGGATTGTCTCATCATGCATCCCGGGCCGATCAACCGCGGCGTGGAAATCGATAGCGACATCGCGGACAGCGGGCGCTCGGTGATTCTGGATCAAGTGACCAACGGTCTCGCGGTGCGCATGGCGGTGCTGTATTTGTGCTCGGGGGCGCGGGGGAATTAGTCATGGCGACCACGACCCGCAAACCGCGTCGCAGCAAAGACGGCGCCTACCTTCCGGGGATGGCACCGCAGGTAAGCCGGCTGTGCCACGAACTCGCGGAGTTCCGCGACTTCGGCAAGGAGACGCTGATGGGCGAGCACGACTGCGAGGGCGTGCGGGTGCCGGTATTTGAGAATGAGTTCTGGACGGCAAAGCAGCGCGAGGGACACAGCCTGCACGAGATTTCCTACCGCGCGTGTTTCAAGCCCTCGCTCCCCGCGTTTTTCATCAAGCGTTTCACGGCGCCAGGCGAAGCGGTCTACGATCCGTTCATGGGCCGCGGGACAACGCTCATCGAGGCCGGGCTGATGGGCCGCGTGCCCGTGGGTAATGACGTGAACCCGCTCTGCGCCGTGCTGGCCGCGCCGCGCGTGCAGCCGCCGGCGCCGATGGATGTGGAGGCGCGCCTGGAACAACTGCCATTGGATAAAAAGGCCGAGGTGGATGAAGAGCTGCTCGTCTTTTACCACCCCGACACGCTGCGCGAGATTGCTTCGCTGCGCGCCTACTTTACCGAACGCCGGAAGAAGAAGAAATTCGATGCGGTGGATGCGTGGCTGCAAATGGTGGCGACGAACCGGCTCACCGGCCACAGCAAGGGCTTCTTCTCCGTCTACACGCTGCCGCCCAACCAAGCCACGACCGTGGCCGCGCAAAAGCGGATTAACGAAAAGCGCCAGCAGGTGCCGGAGTATCGGGACACGCGCGCCATTTTGCGGAAGAAGTCACGCTCGTTGCTGAGCGATCCGTTGCCGGAAAATATGCCGGCGCCCTCGCTGCACGTGGGCTCCGCCGCGCACACTCCGGGCATTGCGAGCGACAGCATCGCGCTCGTCGTCACGTCGCCCCCGTTTTTGAATGTGGTGCAGTACAAAGTGGATAACTGGCTGCGCGCGTGGTTCTGCGACGTGGCGCTCGACCAGGTGGACGTGTGGGAGTTTCGCAAGCTGTCCGATTGGGCGGAGGCGATGACCGCCGCCTTCATCGAGCTGAAACGCATCCTGCGGCCCGGCGGCATCGTGGCGTTTGAAGTGGGCGAGATTCAAAAAGGCACGCTGAAGCTGGAAGAGACCGTGGTGCACGTCGCCCGCGCCACTGGGTTGGTGCCGGAGTGCATCATGATCAACACTCAGGATTTTACCAAAACCTCAAACTGCTGGGGCATCTCCAACATGACCCACGGAACGAACAGCAACCGCATCGTGGTGCTGCGGAAGCCGGAGTGAAAGCGCTCCTGCGAGTTCTGGTTTCACTGCTCCTGGTCTCGATGGGATTTGCTCACGAGGATCCCAGGGGCGAAATACGTCCCGAGGTTTCGGTGAAAGGCGGCAAGTTCCACATCACCTACATCAAGGACCGCGACCACCCGGATGAATGGCTTCGCATTCTCCGCCCCGACGGCACCGTCGAATCGGATCAGCCATTACCAAAACCCCTGACCCCGCCACCGACTCTACCACCACCCGTATGGACGGAGCAGCAAATCAAGGAAGGGCAACGCTTTCAGGAACGTACGCTCGCCCGTCCCGCCGACGCTGATGACGCAGAGCGGGTCTCATGGGACACCATCTCGGGGACGTTCGGCTTCGGTCCGACCTATGTCGTCTTAACCTTTCCCTTCCGCGACGTTTCGCCAAACCAGCAGGCAAAACTCTATTTCAATCAAATCGATCCCCGGACCAAACGGCAAATCGCAAAGGCCGAGGTCGGGCCTCCTGGAGCCATCATGGGCGCGATGCCGGTGTGTTCCACCGCCAAACAAATCGGCAATGAGCTATGGCTCGCGTGGATCTGGGAATCCAACCCCAAGATCGAAAACGATATTTACTCGTCCGACACCGCCCTCGTCCTTAGCCGCTGGAAGCCTGGCGAAAAATCCGTTTTGCATTTCCCCATTCGCAAAACCGACGGTTCCAACTGCGCCCTGTCGATGGGCGAACTCGACGGCAAATTTCTGGTCGCCTGGCACGAGTGGGGAAAAGTCCGCACCGAAATTGTCGACACCACCAAAGCGTCCTTCGCTCCCGTTTTAAAACTTCCCCTTCGCGCACCGGTCCCCTTTGCCCCACCCTCTTTGAAATGACCCACGCGCGGACAATGGCCAAACTTTTGCGACCCACGGGATTTTCGTTTATCCTGCTGTGGCTTCCCTGCGCGAGTTTCGCCGCTGACGACCCCCTCCCCAAAGACTGGAAACCGGATCTGCAACCGCTGTACCAATACCTCGAGGACGATTCCGGCGATGGTCCGGTCACGGCCATCCATCGCAATCGGCAGTGGCAGATGCAGATTCGTGATTCCCAGCTCGAACTGGCGTATCTCCGGCTCTGGGCCAGCCTGTCCGAGAAGGCGCAAACGCAGCTCAAGGCGGAGCAGACGCGCTGGCTGGCGACGCGGGCTAAAAAGGCCGCGGCAGCGGCGGCAGGGACAGATGACGAGACCCTCGCTTCGCTAAAGTCCATGCACGCGTCCATCAAATTGACCGACCAGCGAATCTCAGAACTGCGCGATCGGCTCGCGGCCAGCACACCCGGGCCAAAACCCAAACGTTGATTTCTTCTATGCCCAATCTCCTGATTAAAAATGGCCGCATCCTCGACCCCGCCAATCAACGCGATGAAGTCGCGGATTTGTTGATTGTCGATGGGCGCATCGTGGCATCCGCAACCAAAGCGCCGGAGGGCACTGAGACCGTCGACGCCAAAGGCCTCATCGTCGCGCCGGGGCTGATTGACCTGCATGTGCATCTGCGCGAGCCGGGGCAGAGCGCGAAGGAAACGATTGCCACCGGAACACAGTGTGCAGCGGCAGGTGGATTTACTTCCGTGGTCTGCATGCCGAATACGGCGCCCTCGGTGGATAGCGCAAGCGTGGTGGGCTGGATTTTGGAGAAGGCCAAAGCGGAAGCTGTGGTGAATGTCTTCCCCACGGGCGCGCTCACGAAGGGCATTTCCGGTGAGGAACTGGCGCCGATTGGCGCGATGCACAAGGCGGGCATCGTGGCGCTGACCGACGACGGACATTGCATCCAAAACCACGAAGTGATGCGGCGCGCGTGCGAGTATGCCCGCATGTTTGGGCTGGCGGTGATGGACCACTGCCAGGACTACAATCTCGTGGGCAAAGGCGTGATGCACGAGGGGCGCGTCTCCACGGAGCTCGGGCTGCCGGGCTGGCCGGCCGTGGGCGAGGAAATCATCGTCGCGCGCAATGCACTGCTCGCCGAACTCACGGGAACGCCGATCCACTGCCAGCACCTCAGTGCCGCGGGCAGCGTGCGCATTTTGCGCGAGGCGCGGAAACGCGGCGTGCCGCTGAGCGGTGAAGTGTGCCCGCACCACATCGCGCTGACGGACGATCGCATCCGCGCCTTCAACACGAATTTCAAAATGAACCCGCCGCTGCGCAGCCAGGAGCACGTCGAGGCGCTCATCGAGGGCATTGCCGATGGGACCATCACCGTGCTGGCGAGCGACCACGCGCCGCACTGCGCGTACGAAAAGGAAGTGGAGTTTGACCAGGCGCCCTTTGGCATTCTTGGGCTGGAGACGGAACTGGGGCTCTTCCTCGATTTGCTGGTGCATCAAAAGAAAGCGATCTCGCTCGCGCGGCTCATTGAGCTCTACACCATCAATCCCGCGCGGCTGCTCGGACTGGACAGCGAAGCGCAGGGGAAGCGTGGCACCCTCAGCGTAGGCGCGGTGGGCGACGTGACGATCCTCGACCCCGGGCTGGAGTGGAAGGTGGACAAAAACCAGAGCTACTCGCGCAGCCGGAACAATCCGTTCCACGGCTGGGAGATCAAAGGACGCGCGGTGCGGACGATTGTCGGCGGGAAGACGGTGTGGGATGTGGGGAGTGGGTTGGCGTAGGGGCGGACCCAACAAACGAGGACGCTTTCCATTGGGTTCACTGTGTCCGCAGCCTCCCGGCTGCAGCTACATTTGCGTACACGTGCTCCGCAAAAGAGTGACCGCGACCTTCCGGTCGCAGCGCCATTACCACGCGGCGGCGACGGGATGCTTCACGTCCTGCGCGAGGCGCGGAGAGACGCGGACGCTGGCGAGGAAGAGGAAGGTGAAGAGCAGGTCGGCCGCGAACGCATTGCGGAAGAAATGCCAGGCGGGAATCGTGTACGAATAGGGCGGCAGGCCGTAGACGACCGCGCTCGTCCAGCCGATGCCGACGTATCCCGGGTCCGTGAGCCAGGAAACCGTATTCGTGAAGAGATAAAAGAAGATCGAGCTGCCGGCGGCGGCGGGGAGCAACACCTTCATCCGCGGCTGGCGCCGGAGCTGCCAGCCGAAGAATGCGATGCCTGCGAAGGCAATCAGCTGCACAAAGAGCTCAACGCTGAAATAAGGATAGGGCGCATGCCCGGCCGCCATGGCCTGCTGCGAATGATAGATATTCAGAATGAATCCCGTGCCGAGCAAAACGGCGAACGGCAGCGCCATCGCCCAGCGACGCGGGAAGCAGGCCGGGACGCAGAGGAAGAGCGCAGCCATGGGAGAAAAATTCCACAGCCACTGCGGCATCTCCATACCCGTGAGCACCGGAAGCAACCGGTAGAGGGAGACCACAATCACGAGCACAATGCCTGCAAACATGCCCTTCCGTAACGGACTCGATACAAAATGCGCAACGCGAAAAGCGTAACCAAATGGATAAATAGTTGCGCAAAAATTTATCAAACCGGCCTCACTTTTGGAACCTTCGAGCCCGCACAGAGCAAGGCGGACAAATGGTTTCTACGCCATGCGACGAAGAGCAGATTGAGCAATATTGCAGCGACCCCGACCAAAATCCAATGCGGGAATTCCGGCAGAAACCGGCGTCGACCGACAGGATTTTCCATCGTGCATGAGCCGCGGATTTCGCGGATGGGCGCGGATGATTTAGGAGCGGTTTCAAAAGTTTCGTAGCCGCTCCCTGCGACCTTCCGGTCGCAGCTACATTACCGGGCGCAAGATTTGTACGGCTGCCGTTTTTGTGGAACTGATTTTGAGCCGTGGCAGTGAGCTGTGGCCGTTCGAGAATGGCGGAGCGCGACGTCGCTGCGACCGGAAGGTCGCAGAGAGCATCGATGACTTTTCGTGAACCGTTCTAAGCTCCGGTGAGACGAGGAACCGCCCCCTTATTCCCCGTCTGATTTTCGTTCCCATGCGTAACGTGGTGAGCGAAGATCCGCGCATGACCCGATATTCCGTCGCCCAACTCACCGAGCTTCCCCCGGTCGCGTGTCCGTGCGGGACGGCGCGACGGGCGTTTGCGGAGATGCCGGGGGCGCCGCTCAGCGTGCACTTCACGGAAATCTCCGAGGAGGCGCGCACGCATTACCATCGCACGCTCACGGAGACCTACGTCATCGTGGAGGGCGAGGGCTGGCTGGAGCTCGACGGCGAACGCGTGCCGCTGCGGCCGCTGACGGCGGTAACCATCCGGCCCGGATGCCGGCACCGGGCCGTGGGGAAACTCAAGCTCATTAACTTTGTCGTGCCCGCGTTTGACCCAGAGGACGAGTGGTTCGATTAATTTTATAAAGCACAGAAACCATGGTGAATCGCAGCGAGGCCACCGCTGAGGGCAAAGAAGGAAACACACTTTCCATTTGCCCTATCGGCCTCCGCCGCTATGGATGCGCGGCCTTTCCTATATGATTAGCAACCGACGAGTCGTGATTACCGGCATGGGAGTCGTCTCCCCGGTCGGCAACGACGTGACCACTTTCTGGCAAAACCTTACCGCCGGCGTGAGCGGCATCGTGCCCATCACGCATTTCGATGCGAGCAAGTTTGACTGCCGGATTGCGGGTGAGGTGCGCGGCTTTGATGCGGACTCGGCCTTCAAGGATAAGAAGACCTCGCGGCGGACGGATCGCTTTGTTCATCTCGCGGCGGGCGCGGCCAAGGAAGCCATGGCGGATGCCGGCTATGCCCGGGAACAGATTTCCGATCCGGAGCGCTTCGGTTGTATTCTCGGCAGCGGCATCGGCGGCCTGAAAACGACGGAGGACCAGCATACCAATTACATGCAGAAGGGGCCGAGCCGAATCTCGCCCTTCATGATCCCGATGCTCATCAGCAACATGGCGAGCGGCATCGTGAGCATGGAGTGGGGCGTGCAGGGACCGAATTTTGCCCCCGTTTCGGCCTGCGCCACGAGCGCGCACGCCGTGGGCGAAGCCTGGCGGCTCATTCGCGAGGGCGATGCGGATGTCTTCATCGCCGGCGGCAGCGAGGCGGCGATTGTGCCCCTCGGCATCGGCGGCTTTGCGGCGATGAAAGCGTTGAGCACGCGCAATGACGACCCGACGCGCGCGAGCCGTCCGTGGGACAAGGATCGCGACGGCTTCGTGATGGGCGAAGGCGCGGGCGTGGTGATCGTGGAGGAGCTCGAGCACGCGAAGAAGCGTGGCGCGAAGATTTACGGCGAAATCGCCGGCTACGGCATGACGGCCGATGCGTTCCACATGAGCGCGCCGTTGCCAAATCACGAGCAGGCCCAGCGCTCGATGCGGATCGCCCTGCAAAAGGCGGGGCTGAACGTGGAGGATGTGGGCTACGTGAATGCGCACGGCACGAGCACGCCGGTGGGCGACGTGGCTGAGGTGCGCGCGGTGAAAGCCGTGCTCGGCGACCATGCGCGCCGCATCCCGGTGAGCAGCACCAAGAGCATGACGGGCCATCTCCTCGGCGCCGCCGGCGTGGTGGAAACGATCGTGTGCGTGAAGGCCATCGAAAGCGGCCTGATCCCGCCAACCATCAACCTCGACAACCCCGGCGAGGAATGCGACCTCGACTTCGTTCCGCACAAAGCCCGCGAGGCCAAGGTGCGCGTCGCCTTAAACAACAGCTTCGGCTTCGGCGGGCATAACGTGACCGTCGTGGTGAAGGCGTTTGAGGGGTAGACGTTTTCCCATTTCCAAGTCATTCGTGGCCGCCCACCTTCCACGACTCTCTTCTTTTCACGCCAGCGTGGCGGAATGGCATACGCAGGGGACTTAAAATCCTCGGGTACTTTAAACTACCATGCGGGTTCGAGTCCCGCCGCTGGCATCTCGTGCGAGGAGGCCAATATTCGGCGTCTGGGGAATCGCGCGCTCAGCGCCCAGTCACGATGAAGGTGAAGTCCGCATCCGCCGCAGCGAACGTGCCGTTGTTGCTGTAGACGTTGAACGTGGTATTGGAGAGGTTTTGGCCCGTGGAGGCGAAGCGCATGGTGGCCGCCGTCGTGGGCGGTGCGCCGATGTAGGCGATGGACACGGTGGGCACGAGCGCGGTGCCGGTGAACTGGGTATTCAAAGTCACCGTGTAGTTGCCGGCGCTATTGCGCACCACGGACGCCACGTTGAAGGCGTCCTGCAGCGTGTTGCCGGTCACTCGCCCCCACGCCACCACGGTATTGTCCTTATAGACAGTGCCGATGGGGACGGAGACAGCGTTGCCGGCACCGTTGGTCATCGTCAGGCCACCGGCTGCATTCAGTGTCACGCCGGCGGCGGTATTAATGATTACGCCGCCATTGGCGCGAATGGTCATTTGATCCGCGGCGGTGGAGTTGACATCGGCATTGGTCGAATCCCCCCAGACAAAAGAGCCCGCATGTGTGGCTTTGGCGCGGTTCCCGGCGGCGAAGGAAGTGGCTCCGCCCGCGGTATTCGCCGCACCGCCCGGCACCGTCGAATTGGCACCGGAAGCGGTATTACTCTGACCGCCGCCCACGGTAGCAAAGTTTCCGCTACCAGTATTCGATTGCCCACCGGCAATCGTCACGCCCCCGGCCTGGGCGGAATTTCCCACCCCACCGGCAATCACCGACTGGCTGCCATTCGCGCCAATGATGTTGCTGTAGCCTCCACCAATGGAAGAGTAGTTCGCTTGAATGGTTTGCGGAAAGCCATTGGTCGCACCACCACCAGCAATGACGACACCCGTGACCCCATTGGCGACCGTATTGGCCGTCGAACCGGCGATGATGTTGGCGCTCTGGAAACTCGGGCCGTTTTGCGAGGACACCGCCCGCAGAAAGGGCAGCGAGAAATTTCCGGTGGCGTCGCGCTTCACGAGGGTGTTGGCGGTATTGTTCGCGGTCGCGCTGCTCACGAGGAGTTCCGCGGCGTGGATGAGCGCTGCCGTGGAGCCGCCGACCTGGGTGACCACCGTGGCGCCCTGGGTGCCGGCGACATCGCCCGTGAGCTGGCCGCTGAAATTACCGGAAGTCACCCGATCGATCTGCACTTCCAACTCGCAGGGATAGCCCGTGCCGGAGCCTTCCTTGGAGCCGAGCTGCACGCTGATGCCATCGCCGCAGTTCACGGCAAAGCCGTTGTTGGCCAGGGAACCATCCCGCCAGGCGCGCACGGTGGCCGTCACATCGACTTCGGCAAATTTCTTCGCCACCACGGATGTCGTGGGAAACATGGCCACCACGGCGCCGTTGATCGCCGGCTCAGCCTCGGTGGTCTTTTCGTCCCAAGTTCCGCTCACCGTATGCAGGAAGAGGTCGCCGGGTTTGGCGGCGCTGGAAAAATAGACGCGCAGGCGGGCATTCGAGATATCCGCCGCCTGCACGTCCACCGGCAGGCTGTTGATATTGAACATCACGTAGGCTTTGCGCGACGCGCTGACCGGCAGCGTCACGGCCTTGCCGGTGACAGGGGTGAGTTTGCCTTTGAGCGAGGAACTGTCCTGCACAGGTGGGAGCAAGTCAGCGTGCGCGGGGACGGCGAGGAGCGCGGCGGCGCAGAGGGCGCCGAGAGCGAGAGAGCAACGAATCGTTTTCATGGCGAGTAATGGTGGCGATTGGGGTCGTGGATGAGTGAGCCAGTAGCTCGGCTCCCTTTTTACGCCCGTCGCACATGGGTGCGTATTCTCCTTCCGGGGGGGAAAGCGCAGGGAGCCACCTCCCCCGGAAAGGTGGGCGGCGCGGAGCGTCCATTTCGCCGATTTCGCTGCTCGCCGGGTTTTCGGGGGATTCACCCGATTAAGAGCCGCTCATTTTACGGGCGCGGATCGGAAAAAAAGGAGGACAGCGTCCATCCATTCCGTTTGGCTCGCTGCCGCCCAAGTCCATCTGCGATTCCGCTGGCAGACGCAGCGCGGCCTCATTCCGGCAAGTCGATGAAGTTCGCCTCCGCAGGCGGAGTGAGCGAAGTTTCCCGCTTCAGCAGGGCGGCGAGGGCGTCCGCGTCAGTTTCCAAGTTGGCCGCTTCTCGTTCGAGTTGCTCAACGGCTGCGGAGGGGGCGCTACGAAGGGCACTAGCAGCGCTTTTCAGCGTTTCGCGGATGCGTTGCAAGAACGTCACGTCGTCTAGAGTCATACGGAAGATGGGAGTTACCGCGGGCTCTGCGCAGTGCCCCCTGGCGCGATGGCTGGACTCGGTTTTCCGGTGAGCTTGGTCACACCCGCCAACACTTTCGGGATCTGCCGGAATTCTTCCAAGGTAAGCTTGCCGTCTCTGTCGGTATCCAGCTGCTGGAAAAGAGTTTCGGGATCGACGAATCGTGGCGCTGCGGGGGCGGGCGTAGCGGCGCCGCTGGGGTCGGCGCAGAGGATGGCGGGCATCACGGCGATCAATGCCGCCAGCAGGAGATTCGTGTTCATACCGTCGTGGATTCGCACCGCTGCGCCCTTATGGCTCTGCAGAGTTTCGCGGACGGGAGGCGGGCCCTCGGTGGACCTTCCTCATGATCGCGGGATTGCTCCAGCTTCCGATGGCTTTGTTTTTCTTCGCGCTTCACTGAGGCCACGGCGCGCCCGCGCACAGTTCATCGGATCGCTTTCTCAACGAGGGCGCGAAATCTCATCATCTCATCGTATTCCGCTTTCTTCCGCTTGGCGGTTTCGGGATCCACCTTGAATCCGGGACTTCCATTGATGCCTGAGGATCCACTCCAGCCTTGAAACTCCTCCTCACGCATAAAGCTGGGTCCCTGCACCACGGTTTGGCCTCCCAAGAGGTGAACGGATGGGCCGATGCGGGTATCATAAGCAATCACCCGCATCCGATATTGGTCGAAACGGTAGCCGCGAAACCGGACGTACTTTTGCCTCAGCGTGGCGACCACCTCGGCCTCCAGCCGCGGGGCCGCGTAGTGGAAAATTCTCAAAGAGTGGCTCGCGTTTTACTTCCACCACGTCCCGTGGCGGCTCCTTCTCCGGAAAGATGTAGTCGAAACCATCCGAAAGAATCGTGGTCTCGACCTCATCGGCAAACGATGGTGCCGAACACAGGCCGACGAAGATGGTCGATAGAAAGAGGAGCCACTTCATGCGAAGAGGCTGAACCACGGCGGAAAGAATAAATTGCTGGCGGCAATTTTGCCGGAATGTCCATGGATGAGGGGCAACGCGGAGCGTCACGCCACCAAGAATGTACCGGGCTTGTCGCTTGTGGGCGAAGTTCGTATCACCGCGGTCCCATGCCCGAAAAATCAGCCGTTGAAACGAATCCCCCGCTCTCGCCGACGCGGGGGATGAGTTGGCATGGGTGGGTCTGCGCGGCGCTGCTGGCAGTGGTGGGGTTTTGGATGTTCACGCGCGACGCGTCGTTCCCGTTTTACTATCATGTGGATGAGCCGTCGAAGACGGACCAACTCATTCGCGGCGACTACAATTTTCACCACCCGCTGCTACTGCTCGTGACCACGGAAGGGCTGATGTGGGCGGCGAAGACGCCACGCGAGCCCCAGCCGGTGGTGGAGAAAGGGCGAACGGCCTCGGCCATCTTTGCCGCACTCTCCGTCGCAGCCCTGGTGGCGCTGGGGTGGCAACTGGGCGGGCCCATCGCAGGCGCATTGGCGGGCGTGCTGATGCTGACGCATCCCGTGCTCTTCGAACTGTCGCACTACATGAAGGAGGACTGTGCGCTGCTCGTGGGTCTCACATGGACGGCGGCGGCACTGGTGGCCTACAGCCGGCGGCCCAGCCTGTGGTTTGCGCTCCTCGTGGGGACGGCGGCCGGGCTGACCGCCGCGGGTAAACTGCTTGGTTTGGTGATGACGGGCGCGGCACTGCTCACCGTAGGTCTCACGGGACGCCGTGAAGGCTCGCGCTGGACGGCGCTCCTCGTGGCCACGGTGGCAGCGATCGCGTGCTTTGGGGCCATCAACGCGCCGGCCTTTGGCAACCTGAGCCGGGTGACCGATAGCCTCAACAAGGAGATGGAGAAAATCAAGGAGCGAGGGGAGGAGCGGGAGGAGAAGAACGAAGGCATCAAATTCAAGCATCTCAGCAAGCTGGGCACCACACTCTCCGTTCCGCTGCTACTGGGCATGGCCTACTGGATTTATGGCCGCTGGCGCGAGCGCAGCCCGGCGGCCCTGCGCGCGCTCGGGTGCTTCGTCGTGGGATACTTTCTCATCGTGAGCCTCTCGCCGAAAACCAAGGATCGCTACGTCCTCCCTGTGTACGCCCTGGCGTGCGGCTTGGGGGCGGCGGGGTTGCTCGAATGGACGCGGCGGCAGCCCGCGCATTCGCCCTGGCGCTGGGCGGGGCCGGTGCTCGCGGTGGTCGCGATCGGGTGGCACGTGCCGGAGTTGGTTTCCAATTGGCGCGGCTTTGCGCAGGATGACCGCCGGGATCTCACGACCTGGCTGCGGACGAATGTGCCGGCGAAAGAAGGCATCGCCCACGACACCCGGGCACACCTTTCGCTGGGCAAAGAATTTCATCTGCCGGGCTTTGAGTTACCCAATCCGCTCTTCGCCCCCGAGGATCGCCGCCTGCCCGAGTTGGGCACAATCGAGCAACTCAAAGCGAAGGGCATTACCTATGTCGTCGCCTGCGAGCCAGACTGGCACTCGGCGATGCAGCGCGGGGGCGAAGCAAGCGAGCGGGCCTTTTACGAAGAGCTTTTTGCCAAGTATCCCAAGGTGTGGGAACGCCCGCCGGGACCGATTTCCTACCTGAATCCCGGGCTGAGGGTCTACCGGCTGAAGTGACCGATTATCGGTGACTTTCCCAGTCGGGAGCGGTTTCATTTTGAACGCAAACGGCTTCTTTGTGGCCCTATCGGCGGGCCGAAAAATGTTTTCATCGCCTAATAACCGGGTCGTTACCTCCGTATGCGCTCTATAGAACTACGTCATGACACCTCCGCCCGCTGCTGACATTCGCGGGTTGCTCGACCGTTACGAACGGCCGCTCATCCGCTATGCCCAGAGTATCGTGGGCGACCTCGAGTCTGCTCGTGATGTCGTTCAGGACACCTTCATCCGCTACGTGCGCCACACCAGCGGGCAGGAGGAGCCAGAAGCCATGTCGAACACGCAACCAGTTACCGCCCCCCAGACCGCCACGGGCGACGACCTTGCCCCGCCCGTGCCTTTGCCGGGTCTAGACGCCAGCGACGCCAAGCACGTCGAAGGCTGGCTCTTCACCGTCACACGCAACCGCGCGCTCGACCACGTGCGCAAGCACAGCCGCATCATTCCCATGCCGCTGCCCGAGGACCGGGAAAGCGAGGAGCGCGCGCCCGATGAGATGCTCGCCTCCCAGGATGCGGCGGAGTGGCTGCTCAAGTTGCTCGACGCCCTGACGCCCAATCAGCGCGAGGTCATTCGCCTCAAGTTCCAGAGCGACCTCAGCTACAAGGAAATTTCCGATATCACCGGCCTCTCGGTTACCAACGTAGGGTTCATCCTGCACGTGGGGCTCAAAAAGCTCCGCACCCTGCTCCGCGAAGCGCCGGTCGACTCTCTGCCCATCCGCCTCCGAACCGCGCCATGAACCACGACGATCCAAAATTCACCGCCTACGCGTTCCAGGAACTGCCTCCGCAGGAACGCGCGGAAATCGAAGCTTTACTGAAAGACGACCCGGCTGCGGCCCAGGAAATCACCGAGACCAGGGAAATCGGCGGAGTGATGCGGCAGCTCTTCCGCGCGGAACTGACGGAGACGCTGACGCCGCGCCGCCGGGAGGCCATTTTACAGGCCGCGATCCAACCCGTCTCCGGCGCGCCGGTGGTGCCGGCGACGAATATCATTACTCCGAATGTGGCGTGGTGGCGCCGCCCGGTGACGTGGCAGGTCGCGGCAGCGTGCCTCGTGTTCACCTTTGGCGTGTACGCGATTTTCTCCGCGCTCACGAGCAAGACGCAAACGGGCGGGCAGCTCGCAAAGGGCCAGGGCATCGAAGTGCCGGTGCCCGGTGCGGAGAAGGTGGCGGCCAATGACAGCCACTCGCCCAATACCGAGGTGCCGCCAGCCCCCATCGCGGATGGCCACGGCCTCACTTCACCGAAACTGCCTTCGCCCGGCGTCGGCAAAGGTGCGCCCATCGTGCAGGTGCCCAATCCTGGCGTGCAGCTTCCCGACGTCAATGTGCCGCGCGAGGCGAGCCTGCCGGCCGTTGGCGACGGAACTCCGATCGATGTCCACAAGCACGGGCCGACCGTGGTGGGACCGAATGTGAATCCCGGCCTGCTCAAACCGGAAAATGCGACCCTCGGTCACAAGCCGCAAAAAGGTGGCAGCCCAACCTACGGCGCGGGCAACCCGGGGACGAAGACCATTCTGCCGAGCCTCAAGGGCGATGTGGTGCTGAGCGGCGAGGAAGCCAGCCGCTACTACGCGACCACCGAATACCTCAGCAAATGCTGGGGCGAAGCGAGCAGCATCCACGAGGGCAGCACGTATGATCAATTGACCAGCGTCTTCCGCAACGACGGCGGCGCGCAGTCCGACGAGATCCAGCGCTTCGTGATGGTGCGCTGCCCGTTCATCAAGGTGGACGTGAAGTTTGACAACGACGCCGGCGCCCCGCTCGACCCGAAGACGCGCATCAAGAGCATCTCCAAGCCGTATTTCGAGCCGGAGCGGCAGTAAGACGCCATCCCTTCGCTTTAAGCTTGGATCGGGACGGTGGCGTCCTAGGCTGGCGGCATCCGTCACCCCACCATGTCCCGAATCTTTGCCCGGTTCTGTTTGGTTGCGTTTGCCCTGACTGGCGCCACCCTCCCTACCTGTTCGGCGGATCCGCTGCCCTGGGAGGCGCACAAGTGGGACCTGCCGCTGAATCTCGGCCCGGGCGGATGGCACGGCGTGAAAGCCGTGGTAAGCGAAGACAAACGCAAGCATCAGATCCTGCCGGGAGCGTTCGTTGAGGGCGCCGTCTTTGAAGGCAAGGGTGGCATCAATTGGAAGGTGGAGGGCGCGTTTCTCAAAGACTGCAATTTTTCCGGGGATCTCGGTTTTCATTTCGAGGCGAAAGACTCGGCGTTTGAGGGCTGCAAGCTGCACAAGAGCGGAGGCTGGTTTGTCGGCTGGGCGGGGACGAAATGGCGGCTGACCAATTGCCTGATCACGCGTTCCTTTTTACCGAAGGACATCGGGCTGCACGACTACTCGGTGCGAGCAGTGAACTGCACGTTTGTCGGCGTGGAGATGCCGAAGATGACCCACAAGAACGACCCTTCCACCTACGTGGGGAAGGATGACGTGAAGTTTGAAAACTGCCTGTTTGTCGGCTGCGACATCACGGAAAGCGTACTGGCGGCGAGCGTGAACTCGACGTTTGAGGGCTGCCACTTCCGGTTGGATTTTGAGCGCAACCCGGACAAAGCCGACAAGTGGGACACGGCCAAAAACCCGGTGGCAGTGAATGCGCGGCTCGTGGGTGAGGAGCCGCAAGGGTCGCATGTGCACGGGCAGCTGTCGGTGAACTTTATGAAAGCGGAGCCGGGTGCGACCGCCGGCTACGCGGGCCCTTTCGTTCGGGCGGGGGCGCGAGTGGTGGCCCCGGCTTGGGCGGCAAAAATCACCACGTTTCGGAATATCGGCGGCGTGGATAAGGCGGCCAGTGAACTGCCCGCAGTGGCAGACGCCGCCGCGGCCACCGCCGCGGCCACCGCATCCCTCGACACGCCGCCGCCACCGCCGACGAAAACGATCAGCGGGGCCAACGCATTTTTGAATCTTCCCGGCTCCGCCGGCTCCCCGGCCAAACCAGCGCCCGCAGCCACATCGCCCACGCCTGCGCCGGCGGCAGGGAAACCGGCCTCAGTCACTCCACCAGCGCCGAGCGACGGAGTCATCCGCAAGCTCGACGACTTTCTCGCCCAAGTGCCCAAGGGCGTGAGCCTCAGCGCCAACGGCCGGCTCACGGCCGACGGCATGCGTCAGGCCACACAGTACTTTGAGCAGTGGGGCCTCGGCCGAGCAGCGGGCCTGCGCATCGCCGTGGAGCAGAGCCGCCCCTTCGTGGACGACGGGTATGAATTTCTGGTTACCGCCGCGCCCTTCCCCTTCCGGATCCAGGGCGCGAGCGTGAACGCGCGCATCGAGGCCAAGTTTCGCAGTAACCAGAACGCCCAGCGGGCCAGGATGGCCAGCAAAGGCGCGGCGGTGAATGTGCGCGGAATCATTGGCAAAGTGGCCTTTGTCGGGACAGCCATCCAGCCGGAGATTGTCTTCACGCTGGAGGACGCCTCGCTGGAATAGGGGTCTGGCCCCGCAGGCACGCGGGCCTTGCCGATGTGAAAACGGTGGGGTTTAATGATGCCCATGTTTGTGCGCAGACTTTGCCCCGAAACGGCCTTTCCTCCGGCCTGCCGGGCGACGCCATTCTTCAGCCGGTTGACCGCCGGATGCTTCCAAATCCAACTGCCGCGCGGTGCGGCTGCCGCGTGCCGGTAGAAACCGCCACGCGCCGGCAGGAAGCCATTGCCAGTACCGCGATGAAAATCGCGGACGTGACGCAATTTTGGTCGCCCTCGAGCGGCGGGGTGCGGCGGTATGTTTCGGAAAAAGTGCGCCACCTGCGCGAGCAGGGCGGGCGGCATGTGCTGATTATCCCCGGCGACCGCGACACGACGAGCGGCGAGGAGGATGCGCGCATCTACACAATCGCCAGCCCGCGCGTGTCCAAAGTGACCGGCTATCGGGTGCTCCTGCGGCTGAATAAAATCGAGCGCATCCTGGCCAAGGAACGGCCCGACCTCGTGGAAAGCGGCGACCCCTACCAGGTAGGCTGGCGCGTGGCCCGCGCGGCCGACCGGCTGGGGATTCCGGCGGTGGCGTTTTACCATTCGCATTTTGCGGAGTCGGAGGTGCGGCCCATCGGCAACAAGCTGGGGCAACGGGTGGGCAACTGGCTGGTGCGTCTCACCGGCCGCTACTGCGCGCGGCTCTACAATCTTTTTGCCAAAACGTTGGTCCCCTCCCCTCGCCTCGCGGCCATCCTCGCGGAGTGGGGCGTAAACAACGCAACCGCCGTCGACCTGGGTGTGGACGTTGACCATTTCCGCCCCGGTCCGGACGCCAAGGAGGCGGCGCGGGCCACGCTAGGCATGCCGGACCAAAAGCGACTCCTGCTTTCCGTGGGCCGGCTGGCGGCGGAGAAAAATACGAAGACGCTGTGCGAAGCCTATGCGCTGCTGAGCCGGCAGCATCCGGGCCAGTACCACCTGCTCATCACCGGCGAGGGCACGCAGCGCAAGGCGGTGGAAAAAGTGCGCACGCAGACCGGCGCCGTGACCTGGCTACCTTTTATTTCCAGCCATGCGGAGCTGCTGCGGCTCTACCATGCGGCCGACCTCTTTGTGCATCCCGGGGTGCAGGAGACCTTCGGGCTGGTCACGCTGGAGGCGCAGGCCTGCGGGCTGCCGCTGGTGGGGATTCGCGGCACGCCGATGGATCGCATTGTTTGCCATCAGCAATCCTTCTGGGCGCAGGAAAATTCGCCCGAAGCGCTCGCGGCGGCCATCCATTCGGCCTTTTCGCACGATTTAGACGTACTGGGTGCCCAGGCCCGGAGTGCCGTGGAAGACCGTTTCGCGTGGCGAAGCGTGCTGGAGCGGCAGTTTGACCTTTACCGGGAAGTGATTCACAACTTTCACCATTCATGAGTGCCCAACGACGTGTCGAAATCCGCCGCTACGTGCCCGCCGATCGGGATGCGGTGCGGCGGCTGTGCTGCGATACGGGTTTCCTGGGCGGCCCGATTGATCCGGTGTTCGAAGACCGCGAGATGTTTGCCGACTACCTCACCCGGTATTATACAGACTGCGAGCCGGAATCGGCCTTTGTGGTGACGGTGAATGGCGAGGTGCGCGGCTACTTGCTCGGCTCGCGGCGGCCCTTTCGGCAGCAGCTTTTCAATGCGTGGAATAACCTGCGGCTGCTCGCGCGCGGCTGCTGGCGCTACGGCGGCTACAACGACGCCTCGAAAAAGTTCATCCGCTGGATCCTCACGCAAGCGTGGCGCGAAGTGCCGGCGGCCCCACGGCGCACGGCACATTTCCATTTCAACGTGATGCCCGATGCCCGCCAACTGGCGACCGCGCGTGCGCTGGTGGATGCGTATTTCGATCATCTCCGCGCCCATGGAGAGAAGCGGGTTTACGGGCAGATCGTCGTATTCGAGGATCGGCGCGGCTCGGCGCTGTTTGAGCGCTATGGCTTCCGCGTGCTGAACAAAAGCGAGATCACCAAATACCGGGATGTGCACCCGGAGAAAGTCTACCTCTGCACGGTGGTGAAGGACCTCGCGTAGGCGGTGCGCATGGCGGCCAATGCGCTGGTCTTGGGGATGGGCGGTGTCGGATCGGTGGTAGGGCAGAAGCTGCATGGCTATGCGTGCTTTGACCGGATTTTTCTCGCGGACGTGGACCTCACGCATGCGCAGCGGCTGCACGAGCATACGCCAAACAGCCGCTTTGAAGTGGTGTCGATCAATGCGCTGGAGACGGCGAAGCTCGCCGCGTTTTTGCAGGAGAAGAAAATTGCCGTCGTGCTCAATGCCGCGACGTGGCAGGTGAACCACAGCGTGCTGGAAGCATGCGCGCAGGCGGGTTCGCATTATCTCGACATGGCGGCGGATATCTACTCGCCGCCCGGGGTGAAGCGGCCGGCAAAGAACAGCTACGAGGCGGAGATTGAGAAGTTCGACGCACGCTTCCGCGAGCGCGGGCTGCTGGGGTTGCTCTGCATGGGCTGCGACCCGGGCGCGGTGAACGTTTTCGCCCGCTGGGCCATGGACCGGCTGGACACCGCGGAAAGCATCCGCGTGCTGGACGCGGACAACGCCGACATCAAAGGCTACCGCTTCGCCGTGCTCTTCAGCCCGGAGACGCTCTTCGAGGAACTCGGCGCCGTCCCGTATTTTGTCAAAGACGGCCGCGTGATGAGTGGCAAGCCGCTGGAGACGGAGGTGGAGTGGCACCGCTTCCCACCGCCGCTGGGGCTGATGAAAACCTTCGCCGTGGCGCACGAGGAAGGCGTCTCGCTCGGGACGTATCCGCCCTTTGTGGCGAAAGGCGTGCGCTACTCGGTCTTCAAATATACCCTGAGCGAAAAGGTGGTGCAGATCGCCAAATCACTCGCCCTGCTCGACCTTGATACGTGGAAGAAAATCAAGGTGGACGGCGTGGAAGTCTCGCCCGTCCGCGTCGCCTGCGCCGGCCTGCCCAAGCCCGCCACCCTCGGCGCCACCGCCGCCGGCTACTCCTGCGTCGGCACCGAGGTCCGCGGCGAGAAGGACGGCAAGCGCGTGGAATACTTCATCTACACGATGGATTCCCACCAGGAGATCTACGAGCGCTACGGCTACTCGCTGACCGTCATCCAAACCGGCCTCCCCCCCGCCCTCGCCGCCCGCCTCCTCATCGAAGGCCAAATCCCCGAACGCGGCGTCATGATGCCCGAAGCGCTGGCGCCGGATGCGCTGATGGAAAACTTTTCCAAAGAAGGCCTGAAGATTTACGTGGAGAAGCGGGAAGTGGGGGAGATGTGAGGAGTGAGGATTGCTGTTTGCTGATTTTGGGGGCGCCGTTTGGGTTTCAGGATCGGCTCGCGGCGCAAGCGAGGATTTTGCAATTTTTTGCGCCTCAATTACATGAAACGGCAAAAGAAACTCGAAGCCGTTTCAGAAAAGTCCGGATCGCCTCCGGGATTTTTCGGTCGCAGCTACATTGCACTCCGCCAGATTTGAGCGACTGTAACTGAACCTCAAACCGCTCCAAGATCAGCCGTTCTAGTCTCGATGGAAAATGGAGCACAAATACAGCGCAAGCATTACTAACGGCATGCCGCTGAGCAGTATCACGCTGGCGTTACGTTGTATGCGCCTTGTTTTCCAATAAACTGAGGCCGCTTCCGGATATTCCGTCAGCCAATCTGGTGCTGGACCAAACCATGAAAGTTTGCTGTTGGTGATCCATTTGTGGGCGGAAGCGTTGCCAGGCAACCAATAATAGCCTCTTGGAGAGCCTAGTCTTTCCCAGAGGGTCCGATGTTCGGAGTAAAGATATTTAACAAAGAGATCATAAGATATAATAGACCAAACAGCAGAGACGAGAATAGTCGCCACAATGGCGATACCAACGGTTGCTGTCAGGACCAGCGGGCCATTCATGGAGCCCAGTTCACCAGACCCACCGAGGTCCGGTCAGGGCAAAAATGCTCGGCCCGGGGGTCTAGCTAGAACAAACAGCGCCAAGGCCTTGCGCTACTTGTGTATACGTCGTTCCAGAGACAATAGCGCCGACGCCAATGGAGGTCGCACCACGCCCATAGGCAAGGGCGTTTTCGCCAAAAGCAAAGGCGAAGTCGTTGCCGGCCATGGAGCCCGGGCCGAGTTGGAGCCTTTTCGACGCGCGGGAGAGGATGCTGGCTGACTTTGAGCAAGGCTGGCGGTAGCATCTTGCGAGACGGCGGGCTCGCGCGGACGAAGCGGCAGGATGTTGTTTCGATACGAATAAAGACGGCACACGATGCTCTTGCTTCGGCGAGGGGGATGGGCTCAATCGCGGGAATGAAAATGCGAATTTTGAAGGCTCTGTGCGTGACGGCGATGGCGGGGCTGTTGTTGGGGATGGGGGGATGTGCGACGGGGAGTCACAAGGATGCGGCAGGGAAGCCCAAGGGAAGGCGGCCGGCGGGGTCGGATTCGCGGTGTGAGCAGATGCAGTGTGTGTGCAGAAAGAACGAGCGGTGTGCGTACGAGATGTTTGACGACTGCGACTGCAAGTGAGTGAGCGGGCTGGAATGAGGGGCTCGCAGAGGGGATGGTTTTTGCAGGGAGACTGTAGACATGCGCCACGGACGCTCACGGATGGACTCGTTACGGGTTGGCGCTGGGGTGGGCGGGATCGGGGGAGGTTTTTGGGGCTTGGCTGTGCCAGTGATTGATTTCGGTGAGCTGGGAGAAAATTTGGATGCGCTCTTCCGAGAGGGGTGGCAGCCGGTTGAGCAAGCTCCAGATTTCCTGAAAGTCGCGGTCGTTTTGCTGGGCGGCGCGGTGGAAGCCACCGGTCCAGCTTTGCCGATAGGTGCGCGCGAGCATGACGAGTGTTTGGGCGTGTGAAACCCGGGCGGCGTATTCGCGCAACGCGGGATCCGGGACTTGCGCGGCAAAGACGGCCTGCGCTGCGGCGTCGATTTTGGGACGGACGCCTTTTAGCTCATTTAGAAATGCGGCGGGGTCCTGGAGTGAGGATAAGCGGGTGGCGAGCGCCTCGTCTTTGAACTGGTCGCGCGCCGCGCGGGCCGCCATTTCGCGGGCGACATCGAAAAAGTTCGATCCAGCGACCAGGTCGTTGACCAGAGCGCCGGCGGTTGTTTCAGCGACCTTGTCCGGAGAATCGAGGCACTCCAGGAACACGGTCAAATAGGTGACGTCCTTGGCCGACTGAGATCTGCCAGAGAGCGCTTCGGGGTGCTGCTGGTAAAAGTCGCGGAGTTTCAGGAAGTGTTCCTCGTCCTGATTACAGGCACGCATGGCGGCCATGGCATAGTCCTCGAAGGCCCGCATCTCGGGATGCTCGGCCTCGATTTTTTCCAGGGCGGCGCCGACGGCGGGGGCGCGCTCGGCGTAGGCCTTCAGCTTTTCCTCGAGTTCCTTTTTGATCTTTTGAATCTCCTCGGGGGTGGAGGCGAGGGCGGGGTGCGGTCCTTCCTCCACGTCTTTTGCTTTTGGCGGCCCGAGCTTTGGCGGAGGCGCAGTCTCTAAACGCGGGGTCGGGGGCGACGGCAGCAACCAAATGACCACGCCGAGCAAGAGAACGACGATGGCGAGGATGAGACGGGAGGGAACTTGTTTCATGCGGAGGAGAAGTTACCTCATTACCACGCGCAAAGGCTTTCGACGTGGGAGGCGGAGCCGTCGCGGAGCCAGCCGTCGAGCTGGGCGGGCTCTTTAAGTTGCTGGCCGCGGGGGCGCGGGACGAGGAAGTAGCGGGTGTCGATTTCTGGGAGGGCGGTGAGATCGCTCCAGAGTTTTTCGAATTGGGCGACGGGGAAGACATCCTCCTGTCCATGACCCCAGCGCTTTTTCACGTCCTTGAGCGTGATGTAGGTGGGGACGCGGGCGGCAAGGGCGCGGATGGCGTCGGCGATGGCGGCCTCGTTGCCGGCGACGACATCGTCCCGCGTGAGACCGAGGGCGCGGAGGTAACCGTCGACATCGACCCAGGTGGTCATCGAGTTGTAGTAGCTGAGGCCGAACTCGAGTTCCTCGCTCGGCATGGCGAGGCCCTCGACGAGGCGGAGGCGTCCATCCACCCGGGCGAGACCGCCACCGCGGTCCTCCAGGCGGCGGGTGATGACCTCAAACGACAGCGTGACGCCGCTTTCCTGATGACGCCCGAGGAGAGCGGGGTCCAGATCGGCGCCGGTGGTATCGATATTGTGCAGCAGCAGTGTGCGGAGGCGCGGGTGCGCGCGGAGGAGCGCGGCAAGGGTGCCGTTGCGCAGCATGTTCGGCAGTTCGTAAAAATGGCCGACGGGGTGCAGGCACTGGAGCGGGAGGTTGTCGCGGTAGTCGGCGGCTTCGCCGGTGCTGGCGGCCCAGCCGAGGAGCGCGGCGTGGAGGGAATCGCGAACCTTTTGCTGGCGCTCATCGAGCACCTGCTGGGGCATCTCCTCCCACATGAAACGGAGGTCGCGCGCGGTGGGAATGAGGCGCAGGCCGACGCTCGCCGCGCGGCTGAGCGTAACGCCGCCAGCGTAGCCATAGTTGCCCGCCTGCGCGAGGAAGGCGGAGATGGGCTCGTGCGTGAGGTAGCCCGTGGTGAAGACGTGCGGCACGGGCGCGCCGGCGCGCTGGGAAATCCGGCGGGATTTGGCGAGGTGCACCTCAAGGAAGGTGCGGTGGTGTCCGCCAAGCTTGCAAAAGGGGTTGAGCGATTTCACCACGCCGGCGCCTTGCGTCCAGCGGCTGGCGGCGCCAGCGGCGAGCGTGATGACGGCAGCCTCGCCGCGGCGGATGGACTCAAGGCCGGCGGCGGTGAGGCGCTGGTGCTCGGGGTCGCCGGGTGCGGGTGCGGGCGTCACGTCGCCGGGGCGGGCGTCTTCGATCACCGTGGTGGCGGGGAGACGATTCTGCGCGAGGCCAATGCGGCCGGCGCGGAGAGCGGCGCGGATCTGCTCGTGCGCCTCTCGATCGAAGCCGTTGTCGGCGAGCAATTCGTCGAGCGTCCGCTCGCCGGCCTTTTCCTCGCGGAGGCGCGGGAGCAGGGCGTCGAAAAGCTCCTGCACCACGCCGCGCAACTCGGAGCGGGTGCGGCAGGCGGAGGCAAAGCGGTCGAGCTCGGCCCGGGTGGCGAGTGGGAGATCCTTCGGGTCTCGGCGCAGGAGCTGCGGAGCCTGCAGGAGGTAGTATCCTTTGGGCATCAGCGCGGCGCGGCCGGCGAGGAGATCGGCAGCGGTGCCATTTTCGTTGATGCGGAAATCGTAGACCACCGGGTCCATCGCGAAAGGCAGCGACGCGGCAAGTGCCTGCTTTTCCTCGCGCATGATGGCGGCCAGCCGCTGCTGCGCCTCGGCCTTGCGCGCGGGAGCGAAGATGAAGCCCATGCCGCCGCCGCTCATCCCGCCGAGCATCCAGAAGCCCCAGAAATCTTCGCCGAACTCGGCGCTGACGCGCGTGATGAGGCGCTCGGTGTAGTAGGTGGTCGCCCAAGGAATGATGGCCTGGATGGGGCCGCGGAAATTGCGGGTGGTGATGGCGCCGACACGGCGAATATCAGCCCAGCGCAGGGCCGTAACGATTTCATCGAGGAAACCGAGCGCTTCCTTGCGGCCCTGCCACTCAGCCGCGGAGCGCAGCAGATACTTCTCGGTGACCATCTCGAGAATGGGGCCGACGTTTTGCGCCATGCCGCCGTGAACGAGCACCAGGCTGTCCTGCAAGGCCTGGCGGGCGGCCTCGGGGATTTCATCCCGCATGAACACGTGGTGCCGCGGGAGAAGGCGGCCGCGGGAGATGCCAAACTCCGGGTCGCCCTCTTGCGCGGCCACGCCTTCGATGAGCTTGATGCCGGGCCAAACCCCGCCGCTATCCTGCCAGCCGCCGCCGCTGCCACCAATCCATTCGCCGAGCAGGGCGCGCGCGAGCACAAGCCGGCGCTCGGGTTCGCGCAATGGACCGGTGAGCGATTCCGCCTGGCCGGTGGCCCGCATGAGCACACTGATGAGCGCGGCGAGCAGATTTGTGGACACGGCGAGGCGCGAGCCTTTCGGGATGTCGTTCACGCTGGAGACGAGTTCCAGGCCGCGGCTGGGGCCGGTCATGCGCGCGAGGAGATCGGCGAGCGATTGGCCGGAGCCTTCGATGCCAGGCGGGACGATGCCGCTCGCAATGACGGCGGCTTTGAGCAGGCCGAGGTAGTCCTTCGCGAAATCGAACACCTCGGCGAGCGAAGTGATTTCGGCGCTGGCGCCGAGGTCCACGCTGACGAGACGCAGCACGGGGCGGTCGATGACCCGAAGCCACGCGCTCACCGGCGGCTGCGGCTCGGCATCGCGGCCATGCACGCCGAGGTCCACGCTGATATTCAGCACGCGGGCGCCCTCGGGGAAATCCATGCCGAGGAAAAAGATGTCGCTCCACGCGGAGTGCGTGAGGTCCATGCGCACGGGCGTGCGCTCGCGGAGGATGGGGAAATCGCCATCCGGCCCGGCGGCAAGCAACTCCGTGCGCAGGCGCAGGGGTTGGTCCTGCGGGTGGCCCATGCGGAACATCCACTGGTTGCCGCGGACGGTGCGGACGCTGCGACGGACCTGATCCGCGAGCGTCTGAAAAGCAAGGCGGTGGTAGGCAGCGGCAAGCGCGGAGCAGAGGCCATCGCCCGCGCCGGCCTCACGCTCAGCGGCGAGGAAGACGTCGATGGCTTCCTCAAAGCGGCGGGAGAGCAGGTGCTCGAAGCCGTGGAAAGGGATGGAGGAAGGCAGCTGGTCACCGAGCCGCGCGGGAAGGTGGTAACGGTAGATCGCCGCGAGGAAGAAGAGGGCCCGGACGCGCTCATAGAGATTGGCGGACTGGCGGCGGAAGGCGTCGAGCGCGCGGCATTCGGCGAGCAACGCGGGGGCGTCGAGCGCGGTGCAGACTCCATCGAGGGCGCAGTTGCGGGTGGCGGGATCCGGCGAGGTGATGAGCGGCAGGAGGCGGGAACTCATGGGTGAAAACGCACGGTGATGGAAGACTGGCGGCTCATGGTGGCTGGCGGCTGGGACTATCGGGATTTGCGGGCGCGGGGGGAATGGAAAAAGTCCGAGGGATTGACAAAGGATGAGGAACAAAAGAGGCGCGACGCAAAGCGTCACGCCACAAATGAGCCTCCATTATTTTAAGAATGGTGTCCTTTTAAGCCGTGCCGGTTCGTCGTGTTGCGAAAACTTCCCATTGGATTATGAAAGCTACCTCTCTATCCGCTCTCGCCAGGCACATCGCCACACTACCCATGAATCTTACGCCGAAAGCCAATCCCGAATACATGTTCCTGCTGCGCGGGACGCAGCTTGAAAACCGGCTTACGCTGCCGGAGATGCAGGAAGCCATGGGGAAATACACCGCGTGGCTGAAGCGGCTCACGGAGGAGGGCAAGCTGAAGGGCGGGCAACCGCTGGCGCCGGCGGGGCGCATCGTTTCGGGAAAGCATGAGCGCACGGTTTCCGACGGGCCGTTTGCCGAGGCAAAGGAAGCGATTGGCGGGTATCTGATGTTTGCGGTGGCGGAATTGGACGAAGCGGTGGCCATCGCGCAGACGTGCCCGCTGCTGGACTATGGCGCGGATGTGGAGGTGCGCCCGGTGCTGGACCTCTGCCCCACCATGCAACGCCTCAGCGAATGTCAGCGCCAAAGCCAGGCCTAGTCGACGGCGGGGTGGCCACTCCGGCGGCGGAAGTGTCGCGGATTGCCGAGCACTTGTTCCGGAATGAATCCGGCAAGCTCGTCTCCGTGCTCACGGGCATCTTTGGGCTGGAGCACCTCCAACTCGCGGAAGACGTGGTGCAAGAGGCGCTCATCCGGGCGCTGCGGGTGTGGCCGTATTACGGCGTCCCGAAAAATCCCGCGGCGTGGATCACGCAGACGGCGAAGCATCTCGCGCTCGATCTGCTGCGGCGGGAGAAGCGGTTTCAGGAAAAGCAGCCGGACGTGATTGCGGCGGTGGAGCATTGGTCCGCGGTGCCACCGGCGGAAGAGGCCACGATGGACACGGAGATTTCCGATGACCGGCTCCGGCTCATGTTTGCCTGCTGCCATCCCGTGCTGCCAGCGGAGGCGCAAATCGCGCTGGCGCTGAAAACGCTGTGCGGTTTCAGCCCGATGGAAATCGCGCGCTCTTTTCTCATCACGGAGGCAGCGGTGGCGAAGCGGCTCACGCGGGCGCGGCAGCGGCTGCAGGAGCAGCGGGTGCCGTTTGAAATTCCGGCGGGGGCGGAGCTCTCGGAGCGGCTGGATGGCGTACTGACTACGCTCTATCTGCTGTTTAACGAGGGCTACAAGGCGTCGTCGGGCGATCGGTTGGTGCGGCAGGAGATGTGCGCGGAGGCGATTCACCTCACGCGGCTGCTGGCGGGGCATCCCGCGGGCGATGTGCCGCGGACGCATGCGCTGCTCGCGCTGATGCTGCTGCATGAAGCGCGGACGCCGGCGCGCGTGGATGCGCAGGGAGGAATTCTGCGGCTCAAGGAACAGAACCGCGCGCAGTGGGATCCGGAAATGGTCGCCTCAGGGTTGGAGCATCTGGCGCGGTCGGCCACGGGGGATGAGATTTCGCGCTACCATTTGCAGGCGGGCATTGCGGCGTGCCACAGCACGGCGGCGAGCGACGCGGCGACGAATTGGCCGGAAATCCTGGCTCTCTACGATCAACTTGCCAAAATCGACGGCTCGCCGATCGTGGCGCTCAACCGGGCGGTGGCGCTGGCGAAGGTGCAGGGGCCGGCGGCGGGAATTGCCGCGCTGGAATCGGTGCAGAAAGAGCCATCGCTGGCTTCGTATCATCTGCTGTATGCGGTGCTGGCGGAGTTCGAATCGCAGCTCGGGCGGTTTGAGGCGGCGAGCAAGCATTTGCGGCACGCGCTGAAGCTGGCGGACCAGAAGGCGGAACAGTCGTTTTTGGCGAAGTGGCTGGAGGATTTTGAGGGGTAGGTCCCCTGCCCGGCCCTTGCCCGTGCAGATGAATCGGGCCTTCAGCCCCCGGGGACTGGCGTGAAAAGACGCCTTCCAGAAACGAAGATGATCCCTTCACCGTCGTAGCGTTTGTCCGCGACCTTCCGGTCGCGGCTACATGATGAGATTTGATCGTGTTTCATTTTGAAACATGCAGCGGGTGGGGGGCAGCCGATTTATGGTCGATGACCAATGCCCACTCTACTCCAAGCCGCACATGGCCATCCCTGCTGGGCTTTGTGTCCGTGATAGCCTGCCTTTATTTGGGGAGGGAATTTCTGCTGCCGCTCGTGCTGGCGACGCTGCTGAGCTTTTTGCTGGCGCCGCTGTCCGAGTTTTTGGAGCGGCGCGGAGTCGGGCGGTCTGCGGCGGTGATTGTGGCGGCGCTGGTCTCTTTTGCGATCATTGGAGCGCTGATGTATGTGGTGGCGAGCCAGTTGCTGGATCTCGCGGCGGATCTGCCGAAGTACCGGACCAATCTCCTCTCCAAGGTCGCGGCGCTGCGCAGCCAGACGGGGGGACCGATTGGCTCGGCGGTGCAGACCATCCAGGACATTGTCCAGGCGATAAACCCCGACCAAAAGCCGGCAGCCGCCCTGAGCGGGCAGGCGCCGGTGCCGGTGATCATCCAAAACCACGACGGAATGACTTCCGTGCTGAAGAGTGCCTTCGTCCTGATCCTCTCGCCGATCGGCACGGCGGCGATGGTGGCGTTGATCACGCTTTTCATCCTGATGGGGCGGGAGGATTTGCGGGATCGCGTCATCCATCTCGTGGGGCGCGGCCATCTGCGCCTCACGACGGAGGCGCTAGACGAGGCCAGCACCCGCGTGAGTAGATATTTGCTGGCGCAGCTCACAGTAAATGCCTCGTACGGCATCCCCATTGCGCTCGGGCTGTATTTCATCGGCGTGCCGAATGCGGCGCTGTGGGGCATTTTGGCCGCCGTGCTCCGTTTTCTGCCGTACATCGGGCCGTGGCTGGGGGCTTTCTTTCCGCTCTGTCTCTCGATTGCTTCCGCACCGGGATGGAACCAGTTCTTGATGACCGCCGGACTGTTTGTGGTCGTGGAATTGCTCGTTAGCAACGTGCTGGAGCCGTGGCTGTATGGCGCCAGCACCGGCCTTTCGCCGATTGCGGTGATTCTTTCCGCCTTCTTTTGGGCATGGCTGTGGGGCGGGGCGGGGCTGCTGCTGGCGACGCCGCTCACGGTGTGCGTAGCCGTCGCGGGCAAGTACGTGCCAAGTCTCGGTTATCTCGACATCCTGCTGGGCGAGAAACCGCCGATTTCACGCGCGGAGCGGCTGTACCAACGACTGCTCACGCTGGACGAGGACGAGACCACCGACCTGGCGGAAAGTGCCGTGAAAGAGCACGGGCTGCCGGGAGCGGCGGACCAGGTGCTCCTGCCGACGCTGCAATCACTGGAAACCGATGCCCGGGAAGGCATCCTGCCCGACGAATCACGCGAGGAGGCCTATACGCTGCTGCGGGAAGTGTGCAACGGCTTGGCGAAGCCGGCGGAGCCGAACAGTGGCGGGCAGGTGCTGTGTCTCCCAGCGATGAATGACACCGACGAACTGCCCGCGCTGCTGCTGTGCCAGGCGCTGGCGGCGCGCGGGGTGGTGGCCAGTGTCCCGTCCTCCAAGCTATTGGTTTCGGAGACGCTCGATGTAGCGGCGGAGGCGGGGGCGGCGGTGATTTGCATCGTCAGCTTTCTCCCCGCGTCGGTGATGATGGCGGAAAATCTGTGCCAGCGCCTAAAAGAACGAGCGCCGGGCTCGCACATCACCGCGCTGGTGTGGCAGAAGGACGAGCGGGATTTTACCCGGCGGCGGGAGCGGCTGAAACGGCGTGGAGTCTATGATGCGTTCTGGTCGATTGAGAATGCGATGCCGACGCTCACGCAACTGGCGGCCTGCTCACCGACTTCGAATCCGACGGGAGAGCCGGTGGCGCATGCGGGGAAATAGCAGAGGGCCTTGGAACGTGTTCAGGCGGACGTGGCACACCGCCTCGCTGCGCCAAATGGTAACGTGTGGAAAACGCGCTTCGCGCTGGTCCCACGTTCACCGTCCTCCCGCTCTACCCGCCATTTGGCGTACGGCAAGCTCCTACGCCTTCGGACCGCCGTTCAGTTGGAGGTAGGTGTAGCCTTTGAGGGCGCGCTCGTAGCTGTTGAGGAGACGGATGGCTTCGGCGGGCTTGAGGCGGTCGGATTTGATCGCGGCATCGACCTGGGACTTCATCAGGCGGCTGAGCTCGGCCTCGTCCCACTGGGTCATGCTGAGGACACTGGCGATGGTGCTGCCTTCGATGGTTTCCTCAATGTACCAGCCGCATTCCTCGTCTTCATCCATGAAGACATGGGCCTCGTTCACCCGGCCAAAGAGGTTGTGGAAATCGCCCATGATGTCCTGGTAGGCACCCATGAGAAAGAAGCCGATGTAGTAGGGCTCGCCGGGCTTGAGGCGGTGGAGCGGGAGCGTGTCGCGCACGTCCTGCAGGTCCACGAACTTGCTCACCTTGCCATCGCTGTCGCACGTGATGTCGACCAGCGTGGTCTGGCGATCCGGCGCGCGATCGAGGTGATGCACGGGCATGATGGGGAAGAGCTGCCCCAGCGCCCAGTGGTCGAGCATCGATTGGAAAACGGAGAAATTGCAGACATACTGGTCGGCCAGCGCGGTCTCGAGGTCTTTCACTTCCTCGGGGATGAATTTGAGGCCCTCGGAGACGTCGAGCACGAGGCGGGCGATTTGCCAGAAGAGGGTCTCGATGCGGGCCTTGGCGCCGAGGTCGAGCAGGCCGAGGTCAAACATGGCCTGGGCTTTTTCCTTCGCTTCCTGGGCATCATGCAGGGTCTCCATGCGGTTTTGCCGCGTGAGGCCCTTTTTGATTTCAAGCATCTGCGAGACAAGCTTGGGGTCGCCTTCCTTGGGCTCGACGGCCACAGACTCGCGCTCCTTCTCGATGCTGCCAAAGGCCTCGACGACGAGCACGCTGTGGTGTGCGACGATGGCGCGGCCGCTCTCGCTGACGATGGTGGGGTGCGGGACTTTTTCGTCATCGCACACTTCCATGATGTTCCAGACGACGTCGCGCGCGTATTCCTGCAGCGAGTAGTTGGTGGAGCTGTCAAAGGCGGTGCGGGAGCCGTCGTAATCGACGCCGAGACCGCCGCCGCAATCGATGTAGCCGAGGGCGTGGCCGAGCTTGGAGAGCTTGGCGTAGAAACGGGCGGCTTCGCGCACGGCGCGCTTCACTGTGCCGATATCGGGCACCTGCGAGCCCACGTGGAAATGGACGAGCTTGAGGCAGTGGGCGAGGCCGGCCTCGCGTAGCGTTTCGCTGGCAGAGACGAGCTCGGCGGTGCTGAGGCCAAACTTGGCGTTCTCGCCGCCGCTGAGCGCCCATTTGCCGGCGCCCTTGGCGAGTAGGCGCACGCGAACACCGATCCACGGCTCCACGCCCATCTCCTTCGAGACGGCCAGGATTTGGTGCAGCTCCTCGATTTTCTCCACCACGAGGATCACGCGCTTGCCGAGCTTGGTGCCGAGCAGAGCGTTGCCGATGAAGACGGAATCCTTGTAGCCGTTACAGATGATGAGCGACTCGGGGTCGCGATGGATGGCGAGAGCAGCGAGGAGCTCCGGCTTGCTGCCGGCCTCGATGCCGAAATGGTACTGCTCCCCGGCCGTCATGATTTCCTCCACCACTTCCTGGAGCTGGTTCACCTTGATCGGGAAGACGCCGCGGTAGACGCCGTTGTATTTGAATTCCTCGATCGCACCGCCAAAGGCGCGGTTGATCGTCTCGACGCGGTGGCGCAGCAGGTCCTGGAAGCGCAGCACCATGGGGAAGCTGAGACCTTGTTCCTTGGCCTCGGCAATGAGGTCCATGAGGTCGATCGGCGTACGCGCTTCGAGCGTGGGAAACGCTTGCACGTTGCCCTTGTCGTTGATGCCGAAATAACCGCCGCCCCAGCGGTCAATGTTGTAAAGGGCGGTGGCGGCGGGAATGTCCCAAGGCTGTTGCTGCTGCATGTGAAACTAGAGCGCGCGAATAAGGGGAAATGGACGCCGCGTGCAACAACGACGTGTGAAAAAATTGCGTCACGACCATCGCTACTGAAGTCGACGGCGGCAGCGAGCCGTTCGAAAGCGACTTTAAGGGCCTGCAACCTTTACGACCCGAATTCCCCGACCCTACTTCGGCGGTGCCTGCGGCGGGGGCGCCTTTTGGTTGTCGGGCGGCTGAGGCGCGCCGAACTCTTTTTTGAGTTCTTCGTGAAACTGGCCGATATAGGATTGGCGTTTCTCCTCATCCTCCTTGCGAATCCGCTCCTCAATGGCGCGGCGCCCCTCAAAGTATTTGTGAAAGAACGATCGCTTGCGATCGTCGGGAATCGGCACGCCGATCATTTTGATGGCCTGCTCGATCTGCTCCCTGATCTTCGAGCGCCGTTCGTCTTCGTTGCTAAGGAAGTCGATCCGCTTTTCTTCAGGCGAGTTGAGCACCGCAATCACCACCTTCCAGATGCGCTCGCGTTGCTCAGGCGAAAGTTTTTGCAACTCCCGCATCGCACGATCCCGCTCTGCTTCGCCTTCCGGACCGGGCTTGCCCAGCGGAGGCGGTGGGCCGTGGTGCCCCCAATCGTGCTTGTCTGGCTTATCCGACTTATCCGGCCAGCCACCGGGCGGCGGAGCTCCCGGACGCGGCGGCTCTCCCGTGGGAGACTGCGGTGCGTTGGGGTTTTGAGAACTTGCGGACAGGGCCGCCGAAATCAGTAGGGCGAAGACGAGTCGGCTAGCCATATCGCGTTGTCTTGGGTCGCCATCAGGCCATCCAGCGAAGAGACCAAATCTTCAGAATCACCCGCGGCCGTCACGAGTGCGGCGAGCGGGTCAGCCGGGACGTCGGTCCCCGCGATCGGCGGGAGCTTAGTGTTCCCCTGATGGTGGGGACCAAAGGTGAGAACCCCGGCCATCACGACGGCGGCGCAAGCGGACAGAGCGACCGTCCAGCGGCGAGCGAGGGTCCGCAACCAAGCCGCCAATCCCACCGGATCCCGGGCGGGCTCCTCCCGAATCGCGCGCAAGACTTTGGCCGCGAAGAAGGGACGCTCCTTCGGCGCCCGGGCTTTGCCGAGCAGTTCCCAGAGGTCGTCTTGTTCTTCGTGGTTCATGGCTTTGATAAAGAAACCGGTTCCTGCGCGGAAAGTTGTGAGAAAATTGGGGAAAGTGCGAGAGGAAACGCGCGGGGAATCGCCAAAGTGCCGACGAAAATAGGACCTATAGGGCCCCTGAGGCCTATAGGTCCTATGAAAATCGGCGGCACTTTGAACCTGAAAACGGGACTTGCAGCCCCGCTTTAGGCGAGGGCGATATCCGTCGCCTCGAGGAAGCCTTCCAGCTGGCGGATGCGGGTGGGGTGGCGCATCTTGCGCAGGGCCTTCGCTTCGATCTGGCGGATACGCTCGCGGGTCACCTTGAACTGGCGGCCCACTTCTTCCAGCGTGCGGCTGTAGCCGTCCACGAGGCCGAAGCGCTGCTCGAGCACCTGGCGCTCACGCTCGGTGAGCGTCTGGAGCACGTCGCGAATCTTGTCTTTCAGGAGCGAGATGGCGGTGACGTCGGCCGGGTCTTCCGCGGCTTGGTCGGGAATGAAGTCGCCAAAGCTGGTGTCGTCGCTATCGCCCACGGGGCTCTGCAGCGAGATGGGCTGCTGGGCCATCTTTAGCACGGCGCGGACGCGCTCCACGGGGAGGTTGATTTCCTCAGCCACTTCCTCCGGGGTGGGCTCGCGGCCATAGTCTTGCACGAGCTGCTTCTGCACGCGCATGAGCTTGTTGATCGTCTCGATCATGTGCACCGGGATACGGATGGTCCGGGCCTGATCGGCGATGGAGCGGGTGATGGCCTGGCGGATCCACCACGTCGCATACGTGGAGAACTTGTAGCCGCGGCGGTATTCGAATTTTTCGACCGCCTTCATGAGGCCCATGTTGCCCTCTTGGATCAAGTCGAGGAAGGAGAGGCCGCGGTTCGTGTACTTCTTCGCGATGGAAATGACGAGGCGCAGGTTGGCTTCGACCATCTCGGTCTTGGCCTTGAGGGCCTTCTTCAGCCAGCGGCGCAGTTCCTGGTATTCGGCGAGGAATTCCTCGGCGCTCATCCAGTTGATGGTCTGCACTTCCTTGAGCTTCGTGGCGTAGTCCACCTTGGCACCACCGGCGGCGCGGGACTGGTCCTTCTTCGGCTTGTGCATCTCGTGCTGGAGCGCGTTCACCACGCGGTGACGCTCTTCGCACATGGCCACGAAATCTTCCGTGACCTTCTGCTTGAAGTAGAATTTCGGGTAAATCTTTTGCACGCCGCCATGGAGCTTGGCGAAGTCGGCGTAGCTCTTGCCATCCTTGTTGGTGCCGCCGTGGCCGAGGAAGTTTTTGTAGGCCTTGGACGCCTCGTTCGCGGCGTCCTCCAGCTGCTTCATGAGCTTGGGCAGCGCCTTCATGTAGCGCTCGCGGCTCTCGATCTTCTTGTCGAGGATGACACGGTCGAAACGCTCGCGACCGTCAATCAGCTTTTGGCCGAGTTCGAGGTAGGCGCGCGGGATGAAACCGAACTTGTTGACGTACTTCTGCACGTTCAGTTCGGCGTCCTCGATGCGCATGGAAATCTCCACCTCCTGCTCGCGGGTGAGCAGCGGGACCTGGCCCATCTGCTTGAGATACATCCGGACCGGGTCGTCGAGGATATCGAGCTTCTCGTTCGGCTTCTCGGGCTCTTCCTCTTCCTTCGACGTGGACTGCTGCTGGTCGTCGCCTTTCGGGCCGACCTTATAGCTATCCACCTGGGAGGCATCGATGATGTCGATCTCCATGCCCCGGAGACGGTTCATCACGAGCTCCATCTCATCCGGGTCGTTGACCGACTCGGGGAGGTGTTCGTTGAGGTCGTCGAACGTGAGGTAACCCTGCTCCTTGGCGAGCTTGACGAGTTCGCGCAAACGCTCGGCGCCTTCAGGCGTATCGAGAATGCTCTGGCCGGGCTTAAGCGTGCCTTTCGAAGGCGTCTGCAAAAGCGCCGCGAGCTTCGAGCTGATCTTCCCGTGGAGGGTGTCGGTCGAGCCTTTATCCTTGGCCGCTTTTTTGGATTCTTTTTTTGGCTTTTCAGCTTTGGCCGCTTTGGGCTTGCTGGCTTTTACTTTTTTAGGCTCGGACTTGGCTTTCTTGGCGTTTGCTTGTTTCTTCGGGGCTTTGGAGACTTTGGCTTTCTTGGTAGATTTGGGCATGTCCGCGAAGGATATAGAAAATGGTTGGCACCCAGGATTCGGGCGGGCGACCCGGATCTAGGGAAAAAGGTCGCGGAATATCGGGATGAGCCCCCCCTCCGGCAAGTAGATTTTCGAAGTTTGTGAAGAAAAAGATATTAGCTAGTGAGTCGGACAGCACGGTTTTTTCCCTGGCACCTTCATGGATCGGGGCCCTGATTTGCCATCGGCAGAGCTCCATCATCGGCGGCCTTCACCACCCTCAAGGCGACCTTACAGGCACTCTCCAGTCCTCAGCTGAGGAGACGATCAAAATCGGGATCCGGATGGAACACCTCCAGATCGTCTTCTTCCTTCAGGCTGGGGTCTTTGGCCTTTTCGGGGGCGTCCGGATGATACAGGAGCGCAAGGCGCGGTTTCCATCCGGACGAGTCGGCGAGGGCCTTTTGCACACAATCCAGGGCCCGGGCGCGCGCGTTTTTAAACTCATCCCCGGCTTTGTCGAGTTTGCCCGCCTTTTGTCCATAGGCGCAGGCAAGATTGACGAGGATTGCGCCGGGATTTTTTCGCGCGGGATCGGCCAGATATTCCTCCCCATAGCGGATCACATCAGCGATGTTTCTGTCGCCCCCCGCATAGAGCAGGCGGAACATCAGGGAATTGTAGATTTGCTCCTTCAGCGCCGGGTCGGTGGAAGCATTGATGTTCCGATAGGCCGTCAGCGCCCATTGAAGCCCTTTTGAAGCTTCGGCCTCCTGAGACCGCGCGGCCTGCAGCGCTACTTCCGCGTTGTCCGTTCCAGGCATGTTGAACGCCTTGGTGAAGCCACGTTCCGCATCCGTATCCTGCCCTTGGGAAGCTTTGAATTTGGCCCAAGCCAGAACCTGAGTGGGATCACTCACTTGACTCAGATCCAATTGACCCAGTTGGGCGATTTCCGCCGGCGCTTTCTCGTCCGCCTTATTTGCTCCGTTTTTGGCGAGCGGGTCGTGGGGGTCTTCCGGAGCCAGCGTGTTTCGCACATAGTTCTCCGCGGCCGCGCCCACGGTTCCGCTCAGCGCTACTTCCGCACGGCCCAACGCCAGGGCCACAAAGGTGCGTGTCACCAAATAGCTGGTGACAAAACCGACCAGCGGAAACGTGATCAGGATCGCCGAGGCCAGCGCATATCCAAGTGGGTCGTCGGCGGGGCCGCTCTTGCCCGCCAATCCCCTCCCCACATCCGTCGCCAAGCTGTGGCCGTAGGCCAGGATCTTCTTCGCCTCCACCAACCCAACGCCCACGATCGCTTTCGTGAGCCAGTCGTTGATCTGATCGAGGCTGGTGCTGGATTGAGCTTTGAGCCCGCTTTTAGGCTCCCCCTTCTCCCCGTTGCTCTCAATGCGCGGGTGACCAAACAGGAATCCCATGGTGCCCCCGAGCGAGAGCCCGGCCAGCGCCCACGTGCCGACCAAACCGGTGGCACTATAGCTCTTTGGAAAGCATGCGTGGGCGGCCGCCAGGGCCACATAAATCGCGGCCAGCACCACCAGCACCGATTTCCCCAGGATGACCACCGCATCCTTATTCTGAAGCTTGTCTCCGGCCTTGGGCAGGTATGGGAGGTTGTCGATCCGTGTCATCCACGCTTGCGCTCCAAAAGCCGCCACGGCCACGACGACCAAAAACAAGAGTAAGAGCGTGGCTTGATAGGGGCTGAAGGCGGAGCGCACGATGGTCAGGATCACGCTCACACACGCAAGGGCGACAACCCAGCGCAGCCACTGCCAATGGTCCACGGAACCATCTTTTGATCCAAACGCCGGTTGAGGAGAGGGGGACTTTTCAGCCATAACGATGATTGGGGACGCAGGTTAAAAGCTTGCGTCGGTAGATCGCCGGAATCCTAACATAAAGGCAACTAAAATGTCATGGTGGATTTGGGGAGGCGGAACTTCACCCGGAAGCTTTGTTCCAGCGGCGAGAAGAGCTGGCGATCCGCCAATCGCCAAAAAGGAGTGAAGGGCGGGGACTTTGAGGGCTCTCGATCTACCCGCCCAAATACGCCTCCCGCACCTTTGGGTCATCCCGGAGGATCTCGGCGGTGTTTTCGCAGAGGATGCGGCCGGTCTCGAGAACGTAGCCGTAGTGGCTGATTTCGAGGGCAAGGTTCGCGTTTTGCTCGACGAGGAGGATGGTGAGCTTGAGGTCGCGGTTGATGGCGACGATTTGCTCGAAAATGGTCTTCGTGAGGAGGGGGGCAATGCCGAGGGACGGCTCATCGAGCAGAAGCAGGCGCGGCTTGCTCATGAGGGCGCGGCCGATGGCCAGCATCTGCTGCTCGCCGCCGCTGAGGGTGCCGGCGGTCTGGCGGCGGCGTTCCTTGAGGCGCGGGAAGATGCTGAAGATGAAATCGAGGTCCTTGGTGAAGTTCTTTCGGTCCTTTCGTAGGTAGCCGCCCATGAGGAGGTTTTCCCACACGCTGAGATTGGCGAAGACCATGCGGCCCTCGGGCGACTGGGCGATGCCCCGGGCGACGATGTGGTGGGCGGGGAGACCGCGGATGTCCTCCCCCTCGTAGAGAATGGCGCCGCTCTTGGCCGGCACGAGGCCGCTGACCGTGCGGAGGGTGGTGGTCTTGCCGGCGCCATTGCTGCCGACGAGGGTGACGATGGTGCCGGCCTCGACCTTGAGCGAGATGCCGTGGAGGGCGGTGATGCCGCCGTAGTTTACGGTGAGGTCGCGGATCTCAAGCATCCTCCGCCTCCTTTCCAAGATAGGCGGCGATGACCTTCGGGTTGGCGCGGATCTCCGTGGGCGTGCCCTCGGCCAGCTTCTGGCCGTAATCGAGCACCACGATCTTTTCGCAAATACCCATGACGACCTTCATGTCGTGCTCGACGAGCAAAACGGCGAGGGCGAATTTTTCCTGCACAAAGCGGATAAGCTTCATGAGTTCCACCTTCTCGGTAGGGTTCATGCCGGCGGCGGGCTCGTCGAGGAGCAGCAACTGCGGGCGCGTCGCAAGGGCGCGGACGATTTCCAGGCGACGCTGGTCGCCATAGGGCAGGCTCTTGCAGTTGACCTCCGCCTGATCGGCGAGGCCGAAAATTTCCAGGAGCTCGTGGACGGTCTTCGCGATGTCCTTTTCCTCGTCCGCGACCTTTGGTCCGCGGAAGAGCGCGTGGGCGAGGCCGTGGCGCAGGTGCATGTTGCACGCGCAACGCACGTTGTCCGCCACGCTCATGGAGTCGAAGAGGCGGATATTTTGGAACGTGCGCGCGATGCCCCGGGCGGTGATGGCGTAGGGGCGCTTCCCTTCCATCGGCTGGCCGTCGAAACGCACGCTGCCCTCGGTAGGTTGATAGACGCCGGTGATGACGTTGAACACGGTGGTCTTCCCGGCGCCATTGGGGCCGATAAGGCCGACGAGTTCGCGCTCGCAGACATTGAACGAGACGTTTGAGACGGCCTTTAAGCCGCCGAATTGGACGGTGACCCCGAGCAGTTCCAGCAACGGCTTCATTTGCCTCCCCCTCCCTTCTTGAGCGTCTTCACGCCGAAGAGGCCCTGCGGGCGCAGGAGCATGACGGCGATGAGGATGAGCGAGAAAAAGATCATCCGGTTGCTGAAGAAATCCTGCACCCGGCGCAGGACGAAATCCTGCTGCTCCGCCGACATATCGTGCGTGAAGTATTTCGTGGTCGACGTCACGAAATTCGATTGGCCGAGGAGCCGGAGCAGTTCGGGAATGACCGTCAGCAAGGCCGCCGCCAGGGCTACGCCCCAGATGCTGCCCATGCCGCCGACAATCACCATCACGACGATATCGACCGAGCGGAGAAAGTTGAAGCCGTCGGCGTTGATGAACTGCTTGAAGTGCGCGTAGAGCCCACCCGCGATACCGGCAAAGAACGCCGCGATCACGAACGCCATCACCTTGTACCGCGTGGTGTTGATCCCCATGGATTCCGCGGCGATTTCGTCGTCGCGCACCGCCAGAAATCCGCGGCCATAGGTGGAATTCACGAGGTTGTAGACCACGTAGATCGTGATGGCGACGAAGGTGAACGTCCAAAAGAAGGTGGTGTGCTGCGGGATGCCGCCCAAGCCGCGCTGCGCCCCCAGCGGTTCGCAGTTTTGGACCAGCACGCGGATGATCTCGTTGAATCCCAGCGTGACGATGGCCAGGTAATCTCCACGCAGGCGGAGGGAGGGCACGCCCACGAGGAAGCCCGTCAGCGCCGCGAGGCAGCCGCCGACGAGCAGGGCGGCGGGAAATTTCAAAAGGTCCGGCAGCACGCTTGTAGCCCCGATGGCGCCATTCAGGATGCCGATGACGCCATTCACAAAAAAGGTGAGGACCCAGCCGACCGTCTGCAGCAGGATGGTCAGCACCGTCACTCCGTCCCCGAAAACACCGCTCGCGGGGTCGAAGCCGGAGAACGTCCCGTAGCCCAACATGGGCAGCATTTTCCCCATCGAAACCACGGATCCAATATACGCCCCTACGGCCATGAAGCCGGCATGCCCGAGGCTGAACTGGCCCGTGTGGCCATTCACGAGGTTCAAACTCGTGGCGAGGATGATGCTAAACCCGACCCCCAGCAGGATGTCGTAGTAGTAGCTGTAGGCGCTCATCAGCGACTCTGCCTTTTCCCCGGAATCCGGCACGGGCACATAGTGCAGCGTGAACTCTTTGACCGCGCCCGTGGCCGTTTTCACCACCATCACGTTCTGCATCGCCCACGACGCCAAGGCGAACAGGACGATGGAGAGGACGAGGATCAGTTTCGTGCGCTCGCACAAGCAACTCAGCAGATACTTTAAAAAGCGGCCCAGCTTGCGCATTAGACTTTCTCCCGAACGTTTTTGCCGAGCAACCCGGCTGGCCGCACCAGCAGGATGACGATGAGGACGGCGAAGGCGGCGGCATCGCGGTACGTCCCAAGCGAATCCGAGCCCGCAACGAAGGTCTCCAGCACGCCGATCAACAGTCCGCCGAGGACAGCGCCAGGAAGATTGCCGATGCCCCCGACGACGGCGGCGACGAAAGCTTTCAACCCATAGTTGACGCCGAGCAACGGGTCAGCGTTTTGCACCAGGCCCGTCATGACCCCGGCCGCCCCCGCGAGCGCGGAACCGAGACCGAAGGTGAAGCCGATGACGAAATTCACGTTCACCCCCATGAGGGAGCAGGCCGTGGGATTGAAGGCGAGCGCCCGCATGGCCATGCCGATCTTGGTGAACTTGACGATGAAGACCAGCAGGGCCAGCAGGACCACGGTGGTCGACATGATCATGATGTCGCCCGTGGTCAAAATAAGGTCCTTGGACCAGACCTGCGTCCCGCCCCACACCACGTCATGCTGAACGCAGCTGGCGACCTCCACGGTGATGACCTGAGGGAAAGCCTGGGGCTGGGTGCCAAAGGCAAACTGGCCCAGGCTCTCCAGCAACAAGGACACGCCAATGGCGGTGATGAGCACCGTGATGCGCGGCCGGGAACGCAGCGGCCGGTAGCACAGTTGCTCGATGCTGATGCCGCATCCCGCGCACACGAGGATGGCCGTCACCAAAACAAAGATCGCCCATCCCATGTGCGGCAAAGCGCCGGTGGAGGGGCCACCGAGGAGAACGCCGAGCCACGGCAGATAAATGGCCGCCGCGAGCGCCAGCAGCGGAACGAGAATCGCCGGCCGCCGCAGGAAAGGCAGCACGTTGGCCTCCCGCTTTTTCGTCAGATCTACGATGAGCACCGCGATCGGCAACACCGGGAAGCACCAGCGCAGCCACGGCAACACCCCGGCGAGCCAGGCAGCACTGGAGTCCAGCGGCGCGCCATCGGCAGGGCCGAAGCTGGCATTGCCGAGGACGGGCAGAAAGAGGACCAGGCCGGCCGTCGCCAAGGGCAAAAGCAGGGACGGGTGGCCGAGGATCAGGCGCGCTCGTTTGCCCCGGGCCATCCGTAAGAGCAGATCGAGCAAAAGCAACCCACCCACACCCATGAGAAACCACTTTCGCCACAAGGGCAGCACCCCGACGAGGGCGCGCAATTCGACACTGAGGGAATCCGAGAGCATCCCGCTCTGGCCGGTGATCACCAAAATGCCGCTGAAGGCGCCCACCATGAGGAGGTCGCCATGCGCAAAGTTGATGAAGCGCAGGACGCCGAACACCATCGTGTAACCCAGCGCGATGAGCGCGTAGATCGAACCGAGCGACAGCCCGTTGATCAGTTGCTGGATATTAAGGGTAAAGTGCTCGTTCCACACGGGCGCCGAGACAAACCAGAAGCGAAAGCACGCCGCAAGCGCCGAGTGTTAAGAAGGGTGAAATTTGCGGGAAGATGGCGAGGGTCCCGTAAGGCGAGCCGTTTTAGAGCGTAATCCGGGAATGGCCATCCACTCGAACCGTTCCCTTTTTCAGAGCACTCCTAAATTCCTGGGAATGCTGCTCGGGATCGCGACGTGGGCCTCGGCCGACGGGCTCGCCGAAGTCGATGACGCCAAGTTGCAGCAGGAACTGCAACGCATGGCTTCGGAGGCGCGGGTCCCGGTCCAGGCAACGGACGATCGCCTCGGTCCCCCGCTCAACCACTGGCGGTTGATCGAAGCGGCCGGCGAATATTGCCGAAAACACCACACGAATTTTCAGACGGAGTTTCCGGAGTTTTGGAAGGAAGCCCGCATGATCTTTGCCGGTTACCCGGGCCCCTATGACGAAACGTGGCAGAAAGGAGATCGAGAGGATGATTGGTGCCTGGTCTTCCGCGACTGGGGAAATCGCGAACGCCCGCTCGGCATCTCCGTGCTGACGCTAAAACCGCTAAACGCACCCAAGCCACAGGGGAAGGCGGCGGAGAAATACACCCCGGAACTTCATGGCGTCACTTGCGAAGGGGTGGAGGACAAAGGCAGCGGAACGGTTTGGGTGAGCTTACTGGAGCATCGCTTCTTCGCGGTCACCGTGATGGATCAAAACAGGCCGCGGTATGACGAGTGGTTTACCCAAAAAATGTCCACTTTCCGGATCGGGCTCCATTCGCTGAAGCGTCTCTCGGTTCATGAGTCAGTGCTGCACCGAATCAATTATAAACCGGAGCTCTTGAGCGAAGACGTATGGCCGAGCCAGCCGGGGTTCTGACGAAGAAAGACGGCCCCGTTAAAAGGTGAATGCCCGCGCTCCCGGAACCGCCTCGCGAGTTTGCGCGCTTGGAGGTTGAATGTCGGCAGGGGATGCCCGACAAGCGCGGCGCATGAACACGTCCCGCCGTTCGTTTCTCACCACCCTCGGAACCCTGGCTGCGGCCCCCTTGCTGGCGCGGGATTATTCCTCCACCGCGGCGCCGGTGCGGTATCCGGAGCCGGATGTGATCGCGCTGACGGATCGGTTTAAGAAAATCAAAATCGGGAATGCGGCGATTGAGCGACTGCACACGGGGATGCGCTGGGCGGAGGGGCCGGCATGGAGCGGCGCGGGGCAGTTCCTGGTGTGGAGCGATATTCCGAATGACCGGCATATGCGCTGGGTGCCGGATGACGGGCACGTGAGCACGCTCCACCAGCCCTCGAACTTCGCGAACGGGAACACGTTTGACCTGCAGGGCCGGCTGGTCTCATGCGAGCACCTCACCCGGCGAGTGGCGCGCTACGAGACGAATGGGAGCGTGACGGTGCTGGCGGAGAAGTTTGACGGGAAGCCCTTTAATGCGCCGAACGATGTGGTGGTGGCGCCGGACGGGGCGATTTGGTTTACGGACCCGGGGTATGGGGCTCTCTTTAACTACGAAGGAAAGAAGCAACCGCTGGAACTGAAGGAAGCGGTATATCGCATCGATCCGACGGGCAAGGTGGAGAAGGTGACGGATGAGATTTTCAAGCCGAACGGGCTGTGCTTCTCTCCGGACTACAAAAAGCTCTACATCGCGGACACGGGATCCTCGCACTACAAAGAGGCGCCGAAGAATGTGAAGGTCTGGGACGTGGACGGGGCGAAGCTGAAGAACGGGAAAGAGTATTGCTCGATGAAGATGAAGTATGCCGAGATGGAGAAGCGGGCCGACGACCGGGATGAGGAACTGATGGTGAAGCCGGCGGAAGGCGAGGATTTCGTGGCGGGGATGGCGGATGGGATTCGCTGCGACACGGAGGGGAACGTGTGGATTGGCGCCGGCTGGGTAGGCGCGGGGTATGACGGGGTGCACATCTTTGCACCGGATGGGGAGCGCATCGGGCTCATCCTGCTGCCGGAAATTTGCGCCAATATCTGCTTCGGCGGGCCGCGACGAAACCGGCTGTTCATGGCGGCGAGCCAGTCGCTCTACTCCGTGTACGTGGAGGCAACCGGGGCGCATTTTTGCTGAGGACGATCTTGGAGCAGTGTTAAGCGGCAGCGCCACACCGCCTTTTGGGCCTCGAGCGATTGGGATGAACTCCGAATAGTCGCGGAGGCAGTCCGCGACCTTCCGGTCGCAGCTACATCACTTTGGTGATCGCTCGTGACTCGAATAGCGATCGTGGAGCGAATTCATCCAAAGGCGGTGTCGCGCTGTCGCTTGCCACCGCACTCCAAGATCGGCAAAACCGAAGGCGTGCCGGACGAACCGATTATCGATTTACACAGTGATGCCTATTTTATGGGCGAGGCCCTGCGGCAGGCGCGCAAGGCGTGGCAGCAGGAGGAAGTGCCCATTGGAGCGGTCATCGTCCACGAAGGCCGCATCATCGCGCGGGCGGGCAACCAGGTGGAGACGCTCAAGGATGCGACGGCCCATGCGGAGATGCTTGCCATCACGCAAGCGGAGCAGGCGCTGGGGGACTGGCGGCTCAATGAGTGCGATCTGTATGTGACCAAGGAACCGTGCCCGATGTGCGCCGGCGCGCTCGTCCATGTGCGGATGCGGCGCGTGGTGTTTGGGTGCCCGTCGGCGAAGGATGGAGCGGCCGGCGGCGTGGTGGATTTGCTGCGGCACCCGAAACTCAATCATCGGTGCGAGGTGACGCCCGGCGTACGGGAGCAAGAGTGTGCGGAGATGCTGAAGGCGTTTTTCCGCGAGCGGCGAGCGGAGACGTAGAAGCGGCGTCCTGCCGCTTTTGAAGCGCGTGGCTCGCCAATAAGCGGCAGGAGGCCGCTTCTACGCTACGCTGCTCAAAACAGTTCGGTGATCGGCTTGGTGCCGAAGTCCACCAACGGGAAGGGGCGGCCTTGCGGACCGGGCAGGTGCGCATCCAAATCCAAATCCAGCGCATGGAAGATGGTAGCGACGATTTCCTTGGGTTGCACGGGGCGCTCGGTGGGGTAGGCGCCAATGTCGTCGCTTTTGCCGATGGCGCGTCCACCTTTCACGCCGCCGCCGGCGAAATAAACGCTCCAGCATTGCGGCCAGTGGTCGCGTCCGCCGGCAGGGTTCACTTTTGGCGTGCGGCCAAACTCGGCGAGGTTGGCGACGAGCGTGGTCTCGAGCATGCCGCGCTGATGGAGGTCCTCGATGAGCGCGCTGTAGCCCTGGTCATACATGGGGGCGACGATGTCCTTCATGCCGGCGATGCTGGTGAAGGGCTTGGAGCCGTGGATGTCCCAGGTGATTTCGTTGAAGACAGTGATGAAAGAATTGACGGTGACGAAACGAACGCCGCGCTCCACGAGCCGCCGGGCCAGCAGGCAGCACTGGCCGAAGCGGTTCATGCCATAGCGCTCGCGGACGGACACCGGCTCCTTTTGCAACTCGAAGGCCTCGCGCGCGAGCGGCGAGGTCATCATGCGGTAGGCGGCTTCGAAATTGGCGTCCATTAACTCGGCGTTCGCGGAGCCTTCGAACTTTTGATACGCGCCCTCCACAACTTCACGCAGCTTGCGGCGGCGCTCGAGCCGGGCCTCGCCGATCTCCGCGGGGGGAAGCAGGTCCGGTACTTTGAATTCCTTTTGCGAAGGGTCCGCGCCGAGCACGAACGGATCGTAGTTTTTGCCGAGGAAACCGGCGTCCTGGCCATGGGGCATGTTGCCTCCAGTCGGGCCCATGGGCTCGGGGAGGATGACGTGGGCGGGCAGCTCGTTGCGGCGGCCACGCAGGAATTCATACACGCAGCCGGCGTGCGGGGTATTCACGCCGCCGGTGAACAAGCGGCCGGTCTGCATCATTTGGTGGCCGGTATCATGCACGGCGGCGGCGGTGTGGTAGACGCTGCGCACGATGCTGAATTTATCGGCGATGGCGGCGTGCTTCGGAAAAATCTCGGTGATCTGAAAACCGCCCTTCGTCGAGATGGGCTTGAAGGGGCCACGGATTTCGCGCGGGGCGTCGGGCTTGGGATCCCAGCAATCGAGCTGGGAAGGCGCGCCGAGATTAAAAATAAGGATGCACGATTTATCCGACTTCGCCGCGGCCTGCGCGGCCGCACGTGCTGGAGCGCCCATCATTTGCGCGAGCGAAAAGCCGAGCGCGCCGAGCGTGCCGGCCTGCAGGAAGTCGCGGCGCGAAAGGCCGTCGCAGGTGGTGATGGATCCGGGGCCGGAAAGCTTGAGCATGGCAGGGAAGAAGACCCGGGACCATAGGAGATGTTGGAGAAGGACTCAAGCGGCACGGCAAGTCCCCAACATCTGGCACCAAATGCACAACATCCAATGGAAGGACACCGCCTCCCATTGGATGTTGAGAATTCGATGTGGAGTGTTTCGCGCAGCCTACACGTGGATCGCGTGGCCGAAGGCGACGCCAGTGGCTTCGTGCACGGCTTCGCTGAGGGTTGGGTGCGCGTGGATCGTCGCTTCGATGTCGTCCTTGGTGAGCTCGCAGTTGATGGCCAGGCCGAGCTCGGCGATCATTTCCGTGGCCTCCGGGCCGACGATATGGGCGCCAAGAAGCTCGCCGTATTTCTCCCCGTAGAGGAGTTTCACAAAACCATCCGTCTCGCCGACGGCGCGGGCCTTGCCATTCGCGAAGAAGAGGAATTTCCCGACCTTGAACTTCAGGCCCTTCTCGGTGGCGGCGCGCTCGGTGAGACCGACGCTGGCGACCTGCGGGTGGCAGTAAGTGCAGCCCGGGAAGAGGGTCACTTTCTTCGGCTTGAAGCCGGGGACAAACATACCTTCCACCGCCTGGAGCGCTTCGTAGCTGGCCACGTGCGCGAGCCACGGTGGCCCGATGATGTCGCCCGCGGCATACACGCCGGGAACGCTCGTTTCGTAGCGGTCATTCGTCTCGAGGTAACCGCGCTCGGTGAGCTTGAATTTCTGGTTACCGCCGGGAAGGAGCGGCTGCACGCCGATGGCGACGAGGGCCACGTCAGCCTCGAACACCTGCTCTTTGCCATCCTCGCCCGCGACAGTGATTTTCACACCCTTGTCCGTCACCTCGGTCTTGGTGGTCTTCGTCTTGGTGAGGACTTTCATGCCCTGCTTGACGAAGGCTTTTTCGACGACCTGCGAAACCTCGGTGTCCTCAACCGGGAGCACGTTGGGCATCATTTCAACGAGGGTCACTTTCGTGCCAAACGCATTGTAGAAATAGGCGAACTCCGCGCCGATGGCGCCGGCCCCGATGATCACGATGCTGGCGGGCTGCTTGGGCAGCACCATGGCCTCGCGGCTGCCGATGACCTTCACACCGTCGAACGGCAGGCCGGGCATGGGACGCGAGACGCAGCCGGTGGAGATGAGAATTTTGGGCGCGGTGTGCGTTTCCGTTTTGCCGTCGGCAGCCTTCACGGTGACGGTCCCGGGTTTGTCGATCGAGGCCTCGGCGCGGATGTAGTCGACCTTGTATTTCTTGAAGAGGAACTCGATGCCGGCGGCATTCTTATCGCTTACGTCGCGGGAGCGCTTGATGGTCTTGGTCCAGTCGTATTCGAGGCCGGTGAAGCTCATGCCGAACTCGCCGGCGCGATGCTTCATCAGGTGGTAGAGCTCGGCATTGCGCAGCAGGGCCTTGGTCGGAATGCAGCCCCAGTTGAGGCAGGTGCCACCGGCGCGTTCCTTTTCCACGCACGCGACTTTCTTGCCGAGTTGCGCGGCCTTGATTGCGCCAACGTAGCCCGCAGGCCCGCCGCCGATAACGATGAGATCGTAGTTTGCCATATAGTAAATTCGTGTGGCCGGGCGCTTCAGACGCCGGGCGAAACGTGCACCATGCGAGCGCGCGAGGCGGGGCGTCAAGTTCAGGGACGCGCCGGAGCCGGCGCCAGCCCCTGGAGCGCCTCCATGGTGCCGGCGTAGCCCGTGAGCTCCAGGTAGCCGTGCGCGGCGACTTTTTGGCCGGCGCGGGTGCCGGTGGCGTCGATGAGCCCCTCCCAATAAACGATGGGCGGGACGGTGAGTTCCTGGGCCTCCACGGGCGTGCTGACCTCGGCGGAGAGCGCGAGCGAGGGAATCTCGACGTGCCAGCCGATGGGATAGCGACCGCGCGTTTTCGGGCTGGTCCACCAGCGCGTCGGGGTGAGTTTCAGGTCCTCGTGGCGGAGGTGCCGGGCAGCGCCATCAGCGGCGATCCATGTGCCGCTGGACGCGGCGTCGATGGAGCCATCGAGGCGACGGAGTTGGTAGAGCATGAGCTCAGTGCCATCCGCAAACTGGAGGCTGAACCAGTCCCACCCACTTTGGCCGGGCGCGAGCTGGTTGGTGGCCCACTCGTGATCGAACCAACTCTCCCCTTCCCCACTGAGCGGCTGGCCATCGATGGTAAACGTGCCGCGCGTGCGCAGGCGCGTGGCGGAATAATAGTGCGCCGCGTGGCCCTCGACCGCCGCCTTGCGGCTGATGCCATTTTCGCCATGCGGAGTCATGGGCTTGGTGGGCTCGAGCTGCAGAGCGAGGGCGTCATCGGCTTCGCGGGCCTGGATGGAAAAAGAGCCGTCCTTTTCCAACGTGAGTGTCCAATCTTCATTCCACGCGAGACGCGGCTCGGTGGCGCCATTGCCAAAACCCGCCTCGCCAAAAGCGCCGCGGGTGAGGCGCTGCCAGGAGGTGAAGCGGTCGCCTTTCACGTCGGTGATGGCAAAGTGCGCGAGCTTGAGATCGCTGGCCACGAAGCGGGAGGTCACGGGCGGGGACCCAGGCGGGCGCAGGCCCTGGCGGAAAAAGGTGAGCTCGTAGCCGAAACGGCGGCCATCGGGCGTGTGAAGGCTGCCCGTGAAATACCACCACTCCGTTTTGAAGTCCGGATGCGGGAAATGATCGCGCGGCCAGGCATACTGCCAGCCAGGCTCTGCTGAGCGCCAGGCGGGATCCGCAGCGAAGCTCGCGAGGCTCAAGAAACAGAGGATGATCAGGTGGATGCCGCAAGCCGCTGGGCAGCATCCAACGAAAATGGGCGCGAATGTTTTCATTCTTCGTGGAGGGCTTCAGCAATTTCAACGCGCCGGGCGATGCGGGCCGGCCACCACGCGGCGCCGAGCGCGGCAGCAGTGGTCCAGAGGGGCGTGGAAAGCAAAACGGCCCATGGCAGAGAGAGCTGGATCGTCCAGCCAAAGAAAGCTGGATTCACGATCCACGTGAGCACCATGGCGAGCGGAATGCCAGCGAGGACGCCGAGGATGGCCGCGGTACAGCCGAGCAGGCCGGCCTCGGTGAACACGAGCCCACCCACATAACCGGGAGTGCCGCCGAGCGCACGAAGCAGGGCAAGTTCGCGGCGGCGCTCCACGACCATCACCGTCATGGACAGAAAGACCCCGGCGATGGCGACGATGATGGAGACAGTGCGCAGGACTTCGGTGATGGCGAAAGTTTGGTCGAAAACGTGCATCACGCCGGTCCGCAGAGCGCGGCTGGAATGAATGGCGAATTGATCCGCATCGGCGAAGGCGGCACGGAAATCGTCTTCCAACGCGGAGGCGCTGGCGCCGGGGCGGAGATAGACGGCGGCGGACATGGCGCGGGTGTCGTCCCAATACTTGGCAAACCAATGCGTGCCGACCATGAGGATGCCCTGATCACGCGAATAGTCGGCATAGACCCCGGCGATGGGCAGTTCCACGGGACCGCGCGGTGTTTCCACCACCACGGCGTCGCCGGCGTGTACGCGGTATTTGCGGGAGAAAGGCTCGGTGACCACGGCCGCGTCACCGGCGAAGACGCGGGCCATGGCGGGGGTGTCGTCGGCCTCGAGGAAGGTAAGGTTGTGGCGGTAGGCGCCATCGAGCACGACCATGACGGCCTGGGCGCCATTCACGGAGACGGGGCGCTCACGGAAAGTATCAGCCGCGAGGACCTCGGGCCGGGCGCGGAGCCACGCGATCGCCTCGGGCGGGAGATAGGAATTGAGGCCGAGTGTTTGGTTGGCGGCGGGCGCGATGAAAAGATCGGCGATGATTCCTTTGCCGATCCAGGCCTCCAGCGAGCGACGGAAGGAAAAGACCATGACGACCAGCGCGATGAACATCGCGACGGCCGCGGCGAGCGCTCCGACGGTGATGGCGTTGCGGCAGAGCGAACGCAGGAGGCGGCGCGACGCCGGCAGCAGCGTGCGCCCACCAAGCCAAATGCCAATCGCACTGGCGGCGCGCAGGGCCAGCGGGGCAAAGCAGGCCGCCGCGACAAGCACGGCGAGCGCGCCGCCAAAAGCCAGCCAAGGCGGCCAACCGGAAAGAGCCAGCCATCCGCAGAGCGCACCGGCCACCAGCACGGCGAGACCAGCCAGCCACCAACGATTCGCGGAGGAAACCTCGCGCGGCTTTTCCGTGCCACGGCGCAGGGCATCGACTGGTTCCACGCGCGCCGCATCAGCTGCAGGGCTCCAGGCCCCGACGAGCGCCGTGCCAATGCCGAAGAACGTGGCGACCGCGAATTGCTGTGGGCTGAGCCAGAGGCGATCCACGGTAACGAGGGCGTAGAGCGCGGAGATGGTTTGCTGCACGGTGCCCGTGAGCAGGCGGGCCAGGGCGACCCCGCCCAGCGCACCGAGGAGGACGCCCGGGATGGCGTAAAGCAGCGCCTCTCCGAGGAAGAGACCGCGCACCTGCACGGCGCTGAGGCCGAGCGCGCGCAGGATGCCGATTTGCACACGCCGCCGGGCCACGGAAGCGGACACGGTGTTATAAATGAGGAAGACGCCGACGAGCAGGGAGACCATGCTCAGCGCGGTAAGGTTGAGCTGGAAAGCGGCGATCATTTTACCGACTTGCGCGCTGCGGCGCGCGGGCGGAGCGACGGTAAGTCCGGGGGCGACCTTTTGCAGTGCAGCGGTGGCGGAGTCGATTTGCTGCGGGTCGCGGAGCAGGATTTGCAACGCGCTGAGCTTGCCGGGGCGGCGCAGGAGTTCCTGCATCCAGCCGATGTCGATGGCGGCAAAATGAGAATCGTTCACCGGGGTCTCGCCGGGCTCGACGATGGCGGAGACCGTGAACGTTTGCGAGCGGCCGTCAACCACGCCACGCAGCTCGGAGCCCACGTGCAGGCCGCGCTTTTGCGCAAACTCGGCGGTCACGGCGATCTGGCCGGGGTGTGAAAACCAGGAGGCATCGCCGGGCGCGTTGCCACCGACGGCCAGGCAGTAGGTTTGAAACGGGAGCGCGGTGAACACGTCGACACCGGTGAGGCGGAGGTAGTCGCCGGGACGATCGGGCAAGGCGACGATCGTCTCGAGGATGCCGGTGACGGCGGCGACGTCCGGCTGGCGGGCGACCTCGGGCCAGAGCCGTTCATCGACATCGCCGCGAATTTCCAAGTGGGCGCGGCCGGCGACGAGATCGACACTCGCCGCGAAGGCCCGGCTGGCGCTTTCATTCGCGATGCGGATGGCGAGGTAGACCGCGATGCCGAGCGCGATGCCGAGGATATTGGCCAGGGCGAGCAGGCGGTGCCGCCGGACGTATCGGGCGGCATTCCACCAGAAGACTCGGAAGGGCGGCAGCACGGAATAGCTACGCGCAGAGTGAGAGCGCGGGTGCAAGCGCGGAGCGCAGTGCGGGAGAATCCTTGAGACCGGAGATTCCGGTCGTCTGGTTGAATCGTTCGAGCCCCTCTCTGCGACCTACCGGTCGCAGCTATATCGCCCGTACTACGTTCGAGCGGTAGCCGGCTATTTCACCACTCCATTTGATCAGCCCGCAGCCTTCCGGCTGCAGCTACATTACTCAGCTCTTGTTGAGCACGGCGTCGAGATTGAGGAGGACGTTGGCGACGACGGTCCAGGCGGCGAGATCGGCAGGGTCGGCGTTGGCGGGGAGCGGGAGTTCGGCGCCGGTGGCGAGTTTTTTGGCGTCGTCGAGGCGGACGCGGTAGTCGGATAGTTCTTGCGTGTAGAGATCGCGCAAGGCGGCGACCTGCGCTTCAGCGGGCGGGCGGGCGAGGGCGAGCTGGAGCGCCCATTTGATGCGGATCGTCGGGTCTCCCGGCGCGGTGGCGATCCGGCGGGCGAGCGCCTGTGCGCACTCCACAAAGACGGGATCGTTCAACGTGACAAAGGCTTGCAGCGGCGTGTTCGTCGGCACGCGGCGGATGGTGCAGGTCTCGCGACTGGGAGCATCGAACGTGACCATCGTGGGATTCGGCGCGATGCGGCGCCAGAACGTGTAGATGCCCCGGCGATGGCGATCGGCGCCGGTGCTGGTGGGATACCCATTCTGGCCACCATTGAAGGCGACATTCCACAGTCCATCGGGCTGCGGTGGGTAGACGCTCGGGCCACCAATCGTCGGCGAGAGCAGGCCGGACAGCGCGAGCGCTTGGTCGCGAATGGCCTCCGCCTCGAGGCGGCGGCGTGGATAGTGCGAGAGCAGGCGGTCCCGCGAATCGTGGGTCTGCGCTCCAGCGCTCGCGACGGAGGACTGGCGGTAGGTCTCGGAGGTGACGAGCAGTTTCAGCAGTGCTTTCACATCCCAGCCGAGACCGCCGGCGGACTTGGGCTTTTGGAAACTCACGGCGAGCCAATCGAGCAATTCCGGATGGCTGGGGAATTGTCCCTGCGTGCCGAAGTCTTCCTCGGTTTCCACGAGGCCGGTGCCAAAGAGCTGCGCCCAAAAGCGATTTACGGCCACGCGCGCGGTGAGCGGATTTTCCGGCGAGAGAATCCAATGCGCCAGCTCCAGCCGGCTCATTTCGCCACTCGGCACAGGACCGAAAGCGGCGGGGACGGTCCCGGTAACCGGGTCCGCCTTCAGCATGAAATTACCCTTGGTCAGAATGTTGGATTGGCGATGTTTGTCCTTCGCCAATTCCCGCATGATCGGCAGCTCCACGGCCTTCATTTTCGCGAGTTCCGTCTGCTTGGCTTCGACCTGGCGGTTCAGCGTCGCATTAAGCTTGGAGAGCGGACGGAAGTAATCGGCCAGCGCAGTGCGCCGCTCCGGGCTCCGCTCCGAGGGTTCGAGCGCAAGCGCAGCGCGAATCGCCGCCGGCAGCTCGACATTTGGCCCCGGCGCAGAGGTCACGCTGAGTCGGAATTTGCCGAGCACCTGGCCATTGCCCTGGAGTTGCGCGAGGTCGACGCGGAGCACGGAGCCGGCCGGCACATCGACGGGCTTGGCAAACTCGGCGACCAGCGCGTGGCGCTCGCCGGGCGGCCCCAGGAGTCCCCAACCCGTCGCATTTTTGCCATCCAGCACCGTGGCCACGGGAAACTCCTTCGGCGAGACATCGGCGGTGGGATTGATGAGCGTGGCGGCGACGCCCTCGGCGGGCGAGTAGTCCGTATTTGGACTCGGGACGGGATTGATCTCGCGGCTAAAGACGGGCTTGCGATGCGCATCGAGCACGAGCAGGCGCGCGCCTTGCAGGCGCTCCTCGAGATCGCCGTCGGTGCGATTCCAAATGGCGATGCGCTCAACCGGGAGCTCCGCGCCAAGGTCCACTTCCCACCACGGCGATTTGTCGCCCTCGCCCGTGTGGCTTACGGAATCCTTGTCGTAGCGGCCATCGGTATTGCCATCGATGGCCCGTGCGGCGTCACCGCTGAAGCCGGTGCTCGATTGCGTGGCCTGGCCGCGCCGCGCGACATTTTGGCCGCCGCTGTAGGCCTCCACCTCAGCGAGGTGCAAATACTTCCCCGCGCCATGCTCGATGCGCACGTAACGGCCGCGCGGCGGCTGTTCATTCGCCGGCGCGACGCGCGCGGAAATCTCGCTGATCACCGCACGGCCATTCGGTGCGCGGCCGGGGCCATGGCCGGGCAGTGAGTCATCCGGCAGCGCCTCGAGCCGGAGCGCCGTCAGGCTTTTCAGCGGGCCATCGAGCCGCACCGTATACGTGTCCTTCGGCGGGCCATTCCCACGCACCAGCACGGCACCATCCGCCTCGATGGCAAACTCCACATTGGAGGTCACGCTGGCCTTCACGCTGGACGGGCGCGGACTCTGCCAGGCCACCGGGCGCGACATGCGCTCCTCCCAGCTTTGCTGTTCGGCCTCCAGCTCGGGAGAAGCCGAGGCCATCTTCTTTTTCAGCTCCGCGATCTCGTGTTCGATCGCGGCGCGGCGGCGGACATCAGACTTGGTCACAAGCGGGATGCGCGGCGCCTCGTCTTCGCGATCCGCGTCCTCGGTTTGATTAAAAATCGCGAAGAGCTCGTAGTATTCCTTTTGCGAAATGGGATCGAACTTGTGCGAGTGACACTGCGCGCAACCGGCGGTGAGCCCCATCCACACTTGCATGGTCGTCGCCACGCGATCCTTCACCGCGGCCACGCGATATTCCTCATCGTCCGTCCCGCCCTCGGTCTGCGTCATCGTGTTGCGATGAAAGGCGGTGGGGATGATCTGCTCCTCGCGCGCATTCGGCAACTGGTCACCGGCCAGCTGGAGCAGCGTGAATTGGTCGTACGGGAGATTGCGGTTGAAGGCGTCGATCACCCAGTCACGATAGGGCCAGATGTTGAGGCGGAATTTGTCAGAGCCGTAGCCGGTGGAGTCCGCATAACGCGCCAGATCCAGCCACATGCGCGCCCATTTTTCGCCGTAGCGCGGCGAGGCGAACAGGCGATCCACCGCGCGCTCGTAGGCGCCGGGAGCGGTATCCTGCGTATAGGCTGCGATTTCCGCGGAGGTTGGCGGCAGGCCCGTGAGATCGAGCGATGCGCGGCGGAGGAGGACGAACCGATCCGCTTCCGGTGCCTGCGCGAGGCCAGCCGCGGACAGCTTGGCGGCGATAAAATTGTCGACCGGGTTGCGCGCCCGGGCACCCGGCGGCAGCGCCGGCACCGCGGCGGCCACCGGCTTGACGAAAGACCAGTGTTGCTCGTAGTTGGCGCCTTGCGCGATCCATTGGCGGATGACCTCCACCTGCGCCGCCGTCAGCGGCTTTTCTTTTTTCGGCGGCGGCATCACGTCATCCTCATCCTTGGTGGTGAGGCGCTCGATGACTTCGCTTTGCTCCGGGCGGCCGGGGACGATGGCGCGAAAACCATCGCGTTCCTTCAGCGCGTCGTCGCGGACATCGAGGCGCAGCTTCGCCTCGCGGGCTTTTTCATCCGGGCCATGACAGTGAAAACACTTTGCGGAGAGGACGGGCAGCACGTCGCGCCGGAAATCGACCTTTGGCACCGCGGGGACCGCGCCGGGTTCCGCATGCGTGGCCACGACGCCCAGCAGCGGGAGAAGCAAAGCGCGAAGCGGTTTGGAAAAGCGGACAGTCATCAAAGCGCGGCAGGCGTGGGTTGGTGTCTAAAAGGTGAACCGGTTTGGACAGCGGGATTTAGCGGGAAAATGCGAGCCGTTTCCTTCGCCCTCTAAACTAATTGCGCGAGTTCCGCCGTGGTGATGTCGGGACGCGCCGCGATCGCCTCCAGACATCGGCGGCAAAGGCAGCGGGGCTCCGCAAATTCATCCGCGATGCGCCGGGCCGACGACGACGACAGCACCAGATCCTCGCACCAACAGGCACCTTTGAAGGCCTCGCCGGTTTCCAGGCGGCAACCGTTCGGTCCGCCGCAGGCCGGGCAGCGGCCGGCCTGGCGGCACGCAGTTTCAGACAAGGATGGCGGCTCGTTGGTCATGCAGGGCTCATTTACGTACAGGCAGCTCGTCGCTGGTCGGAGCGCCGGGCGTTTTGAACATGCGCGCGATCTTGCCGGTGAGCCACAGATAATGATCCGTGGGCAGGCTCGGATCCGCGAGGAACTTCACCTCGCCCACGGGCGGATGGTTCGTCGTTTTGAAAATCGCGGTCCCCTCGTCCATCTCGTCGAACATCGCCACATAGGCCATGCCAGCGCCGGCGCGCTTGGCCGCGAGCGCCTGGCTCCACAGGAAGGCGCCGCCCAGCCGTGGGATTTGGTCGAACTTCGCGGGCTGATTGCGGCCTTTGGAAAGATTCTGCCAGCTGAAGCCAGGGAAAATGACGGGCAGATAGTCCACCTTGTGCTCCACGCACCACGCGAGGTCGGGCTTGAGGGCGTCGTCCATTCGCTTCGCGGCATCCTTGGGGTTGCCAAAGCGGCCCACGGCCCACGGGCTGACGATGTCGGCCTTGGCGATGAGCTCGTGCAGGCGCGGGTCGGCGATGCAATCGCGGCCGAGCATGTGCCACCAATATGGCACGCCCACCATCACCGAGCAGCCGCCGAAGTCCTTGTCCTCATGGAAAAACGTGAGGAGCGTGGCCCAGTCGTCGAGGGTGAGCTGGCTTTCCTTGAAGCCCATGCCCCACAGCGCCACCAGCGGCTTGCCCCGGTGCTTGAAATACGCGGCCTCCGAGCCATCGTGCGCCACGCGCTTTTCATTCACGAGGCGCTTCCAGTCGTCGATAACCACCGTGCTCTGGCCGGCTTTGAGGCCCGTGAGATCATACATGAGCACCCAGCCGCGGCCGGTCTTCGCCGCGGACTCGCGCACATGCTCCATCACGCCATCCATCGGCGCGCGAAAGCGCGGGTCGCGCGTGGTGGTGGCAAAGCGCTGGAGAAAAGCGCCATCGATCCCGTAGTCGCGCATCCATTCAAAGTGGCGTTGAATAGTCGCCGGCCGGGTGGAGCTGAAAACCTCGGCGGTGCTGCCATCCTCATTCTTGAACGCGGTGGCGAACCGCTCGTCGGGTCCGAGGTCGGTCATGTCCGGCCACATCTCGACGGAGACTTTCCCCGCCGGCGGATTGCCATAGTGATGCCAGCCGTTCTTGCTGCCATCCCCCTCGCAGCGAAACCAGCCCTGGTAGCCGCAGACGACTTTGCCGAGGACGGTGGAGGTATCGACGGCGGGCGGCGACGCGGCAGAGGACGGGGCAGCGCTGAGCGCGAAAACGGCGACGGATAAAAAAGTGCGACGGGAAAGCATGGCCCGTGATGCTGCGCGATGCTTTCGACGCGCGGAAGCTCTTTCCAAGGCGGCACGAAGCTATCGCTTCCGTGCCCCCTGGGCATGAGCCAAGGCACGATACCCAATAATCGTGAGAGCGACGGCCGCCACGTAGCAAAAGAGGCGCCCAAGATTCGATAGGTCCATGGTAGACGCGCCGAACCCCCACGCGGCAATCCAAGCTGCGGCGACATGACACACCGAGCAGATGTGTTTCATGCGAAAAGCCTCAGCGATCCTCATAATCGGCGAAAGTCAAAAATTGGGCTCCCGCATCTGGCAAACTTACACCCGCTCCGCAGTATAGAGCGAAACGATGCCGCCGGTGAGCGGCTGGCAGACGGCCTGACGAAAGCCGGCGGACTCGATCAGCGCGCACATTTTCTCGCCCTGCGGAAACTCCTCGATGGAAGCGCCGAGGTATTCGTACGCGGACTTATCGCCCGTCACGGCGCCGGCGATGCGCGGGAGGATGCGGTGGAGGTAGAAGCGATAGAGACCGCGCAGCGGCGGACGCGGGACGGAGAAATCGAGAATTAGCACGTGACCGCCAGGGCGCAGGACGCGGGCCATTTCGCCGAGGGCCCGCTCGAAGTTCTCCATGTTCCGCAGGCCGAACGCGATGGTGAGCGCGTCGAACGTGGCGTCGGCCAAAGGCAGGTTGAGCGCGTCGGCTTGGACGAGATTCTTCAAGCCCTTGCGCCGGGCTTCCTGCAGCATGGGCAGGCAAAAATCGGCCCCGACGATCTCGGCGGCGGGCAATTTCTTGGCGATGGAAAGCGCGAGGTCGCCGCTCCCGGTGGCGAGGTCAAGCACCCGCGCCGGCGCCCACTTTTGCACCATGCGTGCGGCCCGGCGGCGCCACAGAAAATCGAGACCCCCGCTGAGGAGGTGATTCGCGATATCATAGCGCTTGGCGATGCCGCCGAAGAGCCGCTGCACCATCTGGCCCCTGCCGGGCGCGGGTATGGGGCTGGGCTGTAAAGTTGACATCGACACAGGCATACGCCGTGCTCCCTTATTCGTCCATCGTCGAATCAACCTGCGGAAGAGCCCGCCGCTGAATGCACAACTTTACTTTTCCGAACGCCAAGATCCTCGTCATCGATGACGAGCCCTCCAACGTGCGCTTGTTGGAACGCATTCTCGACCTCGCCGGCGGCTTTTCCTACCGGTGCACCACGGACCCGCGGCAGGCGGTGCCGCTCTTTGCGGAATTCCAGCCGGACTTGGTGCTGACGGATCTGCACATGCCGCACCTCGACGGCTACCAGCTGATGGAGCAGCTGAAACAGCTCATCCCGGAGGACAATTTTCTGCCCATCGTGGTCCTGACGGCCGACATCACGGCGGAGACCCGGCGCCGGGCGCTGGGCGCGGGGGCGAGCGATTTCATCACCAAGCCGCTCGACACCACGGAGGTGCAGTTGCGCATCCGCAATCTGCTGGAAAACCGGTTCCTGAATTTGAAGTTGGAAGAGCAAGTGCGCCGGCGGACCCGCGAGCTGGAACATGCCTTGGAACAGCTCCGGACGACGCAGCAGCAAGTGGTGAAGCAGGAGCGATTGCGCGCGCTCGGCATGATGGCCGGCGGCATCGCGCACGATTTCAACAACGCGCTCACCATGATGCTCGGCTACGGCGAGTTGCTCCTCCCGTGGGTCTCGCGCATGGCGCCGAACTCCAAGGAGCAGGGCTACATTGCGAATATCGTGGCGGCGGCGCAGGACGCGGCCCACGTGGTAAGCCGGCTCCGGGACTTCTATCGCCCGACGGAGGAGGGCGACGTGCGCGTGCCGATCGATATCGGGCAACTGTGCCAGCAGGCCGTCGATTTTACCGCGCCGAAATGGAACATCCATGCGCGGTCGCGGGGCATCCAGATCGAGATGAAGACCGACTTCGGCGAAGCCCTGCACGTGATGGGCAGCGCGCCGGAACTGCGCGAAGTGCTGACGAATCTGATTTTCAACTCGGTGGACGCCATGCCGAATGGCGGCTCGATCACCGTGCGCACCCGTGCGCTCCCGGAGCATGTGCGGGTGGAGGTCATCGACACCGGCGCTGGCATGACGCCCGAGGAAAAGGCCCAGTGTCTCGAGCCATTCTACACGACGAAGGGCGAGCGCGGCACCGGCCTCGGGCTCGCGGTCGCGTACGGCATTATTCAGCGCCACGGCGGGAACATTGAGATCGAGAGCGAAAAGGGTGAAGGCACGGCGTTCTCGCTCGTGCTTCCCGCCAGCAAGAGCGGCGTCGGGGCGGCGGAGGAGCAGGATCTGGCGAAACCGGAGCGAGCGCTGAACGTGCTCGTGGTGGATGACCAGGAGATCATCTGCGAGCTCATTTGCGAGCATTTACGGACCGATGGACATGAAGCGGAGATGCTCTCCGACCCGCAACTGGCGATGGACAAATTGCGCAGCAAGATGTTCGACCTCGTGATCACGGATCAATCGATGCCGGGCATGTCCGGCGAGCAGCTGGCGCGAATCGTCAAAGGCGAGATGCCGTGGACGCCGGTGATTTTGCTCACGGGCTTTGGTGAGGAAATCAAGGCGCAGGGGAAATTGCCGGAGGGGATTGACTTGGTGGTGGGAAAACCGGTGACGGCAGCGGATCTGCGGAAGGCGATTATCGAGGTAATGAAGTAGCGCCTTTTCGGGGGATGGCGCGCTCCGCCGCGCCATGGGAAAAGACACGCCGGAGGCGCCATCGCCCAACATTGCTGGGATAAGAAAAGAGTGCCGGCGGGCTTCCGCCCGCAGCTACTTTAGGCGCACCAGTCGGAAGGAATCGCGCGCGAACCACGCTTCGCCTTTTTTCGCGCGGAGCTCGGCGACGAGGATCACTTCGCGCTGCTCGCTGAGATCAAAGTCGTAACTGAGTTCGGACCAGTCGGCATTGCCGGCGAGCGCATTGCGGCGCTTTTCCTGCGAGCCGGAGATCCGCAGGCCCACTCCCCTGCCCTTCTCATCGTCGAGGGCATCGACGCCCTTCGTCCGGGCGCGGGCCTCGAAGCGGTAGTGGCCCGGATCCAGCACGGCGGAGCAGCGCCAGGAGGCCGTGCTCTCTTCCTTGGCCGTGACGCGGAGCGCCGGACCGTCCTCCGCGAGCGCCGCCGCATCGCCACTCTCGTTCTCCCCGCGCCAGCCTTTCGGGAGCGAGGCTACACCCTTCGCGTCAAACACCAGCGGCTCCGGCCAGTCCTGCAATTCGCGGCCGACGTTTTTGATTCGCTCGGCCACCGTCTCCCTCAACGCATGGGCATTCTCCGCGAAGTCCTTCGCCTTGCGCGACCCGGCGGCGACGAGCGCGGCCTTCACCAACTCTCCGCGCGCCTCCACCGCGGCGGGCCAGTCGCGCGCCCGCAACACCTTCTCGTAGAGGTCGGTGACTTTCTGGCGATAAAGCGTCCGGCCCTGCGGGCAGCCCAGGAAGGCCTGGCCGAGCCGGCTCTTCGGACCACGCAGCAAAGAGACGTCAGGGTTCTTGAATGTCTCATCCATGCCGTGCAGCACGAAGTAGAAATGGCCACGGACGAAGTAGAGGCGGTAGTTGTTGAGATTGAAATCGTAGCCGTCTGAGAAATCCATCGTTTGCTCGAAGGCGAGATACGAAGCGTACGCGTCGAGATCCAAAATTTTGCCCAGCCGCTCCCAGCGTGCCGCCGGGCTGTCGACCTCACAGGCGGCCATGAGTTCCTTCACCGAATCACGAGCGGATTTATCGCCAGAATCGAGTTCCATCTCGGCATCGAAGTCTTTGCAAAAGTGGCCTTCGAAAAGCGCGCCGCGATCATCCTGAAAATGCGCGGCGAGGAAGTCTTTCGTGAAGCCTTCGCGCACCACGTAGAGGCCTTTGTCCTTTCCGTTGAGGTTGACGAGCGCATGGGTGCATCGCCCGGCGGGAATCCCCGCCGCGCGCGCGAGTTCCCCCGCCAGCCACTCGCGAAGAAACGAGGGATCTTCATTCCCATTGTTGAGGTGAAACTTCTTCTGCCCGTGAAAGCGGTCGGCACCCTTGAATTTGTCGAAGTTGAGCGTGAGTCCGGGCTTTTCGTCGACGGGCTTGAAGCTGCCCTCGGAGCCTTTGAGTTTCACCGCGACGTGCGGAGAGGTCTTCCCGCCTTCCTTTAAATTCGCCTCCACGTAGTTTTTGGCGTCCTGGCGCAAATGCTCCATCCCGTCTTTTTGGATCTCCACCGCGAGACGCTGGATCGGGGCGGCAAAGAACGCATCGATTTCGCTCCAGCGTTTGGTTTTCCCGGTCTTGGGCTCCTGGGCGGAATCGTTTGGCTCCGCGGCGAGAGCAAGGGTGGAACAGCAGGCGGCCAGCCAGAGGGCGAGACGACGGTTCATACCGGAGGTGTAGTAGAATTGCGGATGGGATGGGAGGGAAAAGTCAGATTGCCGTTCACCTCGATGTGCTGGCCCAGAAATAGGACCGCTGCCAGCGCAGCCACCCTACTTTGGCGCGACAAGCCAGCGTTTGCCTTTACGCTCGATGCGGTGGCCCTCGGCGCGGAGGCGGCGGGCTTGTTCCTCGCAACCGCCGGGATATTTGGGATTCAGCTCCCCACCGGTCTTGACAGTGCGCCACCACGGGGTGACGCGCTTTTTGCCGGCAGCCTCCTGCTCCACAGCGGCGTGGGCGGCGATCCAGGCGAAGATGCCCGTGGTGATGGGACAGCCGACGTCAGCGTTGTGTTTTTCGGCGAGCTGGGTGCGCAGCTGATTGATGGTTGCGATGCGTCCACGTTTTACTTCGCGCATCTCGGCATCGACCTCACGCGGGGCGGGAATGACCATCGTGCCCTCGCCCCATTTGAGGGTGGCCTTGCCTTCGAGGCGAAAGACTTTGGGGAGGTTTTTGTCGTCGGCGAGTTTTTCCGTCCAAGTTTTACGGCGGTACGGCATGTCGAGGATTGAAACAAGTGCGCCGGGAATGAAAAGGGAAAGTTTTTATACGGTCACAGTGCGCATACCCGGCAGTTCCCGCACCAAGACTGTGCTGGAAAGGCGAAAACGTGGAACGTGGGACCGGTTTCCAACCGGTCCCACGTTCCATGCCCCGCCTATTCGCGCCGGCTTCACGAAATAGACGCCGTGGAAAAAGCGACTGCGTTCCGGAAACTGGCGTAGCCCCCGATGGGCCCAACTACTTCGCCATCGACGCCAGCCGCTGCAGATCGCCGGCGGTGGCTTGGAAGATGCCGTGCTCGGTGATGATGGCCGTGACGAGTTCGGCCGGGGTGACGTCGAAGGCGTCATTGCGGGCGGCCGTGCCGTCGGGAGTGATGAGGACCTCCTGGCGGGAGCCATCGCCAGAGACGCCCGGCACGTGGGTGACCTCCCGGGCGGCGCGCTGCTCGATCGGAATATCGCGCACGCCGTCTTCGATGGTCCAGTCGATCGTACTCACGGGAAGGGTGACGTAAAACGGCACGCCATGTGCGCGGGTGGCGAGCGCCTTGAGATACGTCCCGATTTTATTGGCCACGTCCCCGCGGGCGGTCACGCGGTCGGCGCCCACCACGCACAGATCCACGAGGCCGCGCTGGAGCAGGTGACCCGCTTCATTATCCACCACGAGCGTGTGCGGGATGCCGTGCTGGCGGAGTTCCCAGCAGGTGAGCGCCGCGCCTTGTCCACGTGGACGTGTTTCGCTCACCCAGACGTGCACTTTCACACCGGCATCGTGCGCCTGGTAAATAGGCGAGATGGCCGTGCCCCAATCGACACAGCCGAGGGCGCCGGCATTGCAGTGCGTCATGATATTCACCGGGGCGTCCGGCTTTTTCTCCGCGGCCGTGCGGATGAGCGAGAGCGCGTGCTCACCGATGGCGTGGTTGATCCGCACGTCGTCCTCGCAAATGGCGCCGGCCTCCTGCCACGCCGCGTCCGCGCGCTCCGCTGGGGGGAGCGGAGTGACCACACGACGCATTCGGTCGAGCGCCCAGCGGAGATTTACGGCCGTGGGGCGTGTCGCGTGGAGAACGTCGTAGGCCACTTGCACGGTGTCGTCGGACGGGTCATCGCGCAGGGCAAAAAAGTAACCGTAGGCCGCCGTGGCTCCGATGAGCGGAGCGCCACGAACACGCATGACTTTGATGGCGTCGGCCGCCTCCTGCATGGTGGAAAGGGTCTTCCACTCGATGTGGTGCGGAAGGAGCGTTTGATCGAGGATGCGTACCGTGCGGCCCTCCGCGAGAGATTCAATGGATCGATGTGGAACGCCTTGGATTTTCATGGCCGCAGGGAAGGTGATGAAGTGCGGGAGTGGGACGGGGCAATGCTAAAGAACATTCAACCTGGAACGCCGGACCTCCCAGCGGGCAGGCATCCCTTTTGACGGCCGAGGGGTGAACCTAGCGGAGTTCGATTTCGTCGAAGGTATTGACGATCGGGTGCGTGGGATGGGGCACCGCACGGTTGCCGGGACGCAGCGTGAGGCCGGTGGCGAAGCCAGCGGTGCGGGCGGCGTCGAGTTCCTCCGGGACATCGCTGAGGAAGAGGATTTCGCCCGGCGGCAGATTCACGTTCAGCGCAATGGCCGAGTAGCTCTTCGACTCGCGCTTGGGGCCCGTCGTGGTGTCGTAATAGCCGGAAAGATAGATACTGAGATCGCCGGCATCCGTGTGCGTAAAAAAAAGCTTCTGCGCCTGCACACTGCCGGAAGAATAAATGCGCACCTGCCGGCCGGCGCTGGTCCACGTAGCCAGCGCCGCCGGCACGTCGGGAAAGACGACGGATTGCAGCGTTCCGGAATGGAACCCCTGCTCCCAGACGAGTCCCTGGAGGGCTTTCAGGCCGGGCTTCTTGGCATCGATATCCATCAGCCGGTTGACCTCGTTCACGACCCACTTCGTCGCTTGGGCCGAGGGTGGCTGGTAAGGGCACCATTTGGTGAAATCGTCCTTTCCTTCGTCGCGCGCCATTTGGTCGAGCACGTTTTGGATCGGCGCCGCATCCGCATTGATGGAAAGGAATTCCGCCACGTGCTGCCGAGCAAAGGGAAACAGGACATCGTGCACGAACGTCAGCGGAGAGACCGTCCCTTCGACGTCCAGCAGGATGAGTTTAGTTTTAACGTCCATGTGCATAAAAGGAATCGGCGCGAGAAGGAAGAGTGGTTGCGCGAGGAAGGGGGGACACCCATCGCAGAGCGGACACCCGCTGGCCGCCCAAACGGCAGCGCCCCGGAAAGGCAGAAGTCCTACGACGTGAGGCCCGTGTACTGCGGCATCCGCGGTGCAGACTCCGGCAGATAGCTGGGGCCAAAGCAGAGTGGCTGGTAATTACTGGCGATTTCGTCGCCCGTGTAGAGCGGCGTCCACCCGGATTTCTCCCGGAACAGGCGGATCGCCCGGATGGTGCGGTCGGCACACAGATCGAACCAGTGCTTGGTGCCAGCCGGCACGTTGATGAGGTCGCCCTCCTCGATCTCGATGGAAAAAAGCGGATCCGCCGTCTCGGGATGGATGTAGAAAATGCCGCGGCCTTTGACGATGAAGCGCACCTCATCCTCCGCGTGGCGATGTTCCTTGTTGAATTTATCCAGCATGGCCTGGAGGTTCGGGACATCCGGCGTGACGTTCACCACATCCGCGGTGATGTAGCCGCCGCGCTCCTTGAGCGCATCCACCTCGGGCTGGTAGGCGGCGAGGATTTCCTCCTGCGTGGCATCACGGTCGATACGACCGGCCACCGGCCAGCGATCATACTGAATGCCGTGCGGCGCGAGGAAGGCGCGGATTTCGCCGACATCGTTCAAGACGCGGTCTTGCTCAGGAATGCGGATGATGGCCATACGTGGGAAATGCCGTTCAGAAGCGGCCGAAAAGCAAGCGCTTTTGCGCCACCACTTCGAAGAGGAACTCGAAAATTTCCACCTGCCGGCGGGCTGCGGCGAGGTTCTCCCCCCACGTGTAAAGGCCGTGGCCTCCGATGAGAAAGCCGTGCTGGAGCGGCTTGGCTTCATCGCGCACGCGGCTCTCCACCACCCAGGAAAGAGCCGCGATGTCCTGCGTGTTGGGGAAAATTTCGACCTCAATGGCGGAGTCGTGCGTGGAGATGCCGGTGAGGCCTTTCAGCATTTCGTAACCGGCAATGGGCAGCCGGGAATGCTCTTGAAAGCCCTCCGACAGTACCGTGCCGCACACGGAGTGCGTATGGAGAATGGCCCCCGCGCCCGCCGCACGAGCCAGCGCTGTGTGGAGCATCGCCTCGGCCGATGGCTTCGGAAAACCGGGGTGCAGCGACTTGGCATGCTCGTCCACGAGCACAAATTGCTCGGGCGTGAGCCGGCCCTTGTCGAAGCCGCTGCCGGTCATCACGAGGGTGAGGGGCTTGCGGTTTACCACCACGCTGTAGTTGCTGCTGGTGCCGAGGGACCAGCCGCGGCGATGAAAATCCTGGCCGGATTCGATCAGGCCGCGAATGGCGGCGGCGTGCGGTTCGAGCAGGGATGCAGTTTCGGCAGTGGTCATGCGGATGCAGTGGAGAACAGGCCGAGGGGGAATGTCAACGAGGGGGGACGTCGCGAACGTGTGACGAAACGCGAAGAGGGGCCGGCCCGCGGTCCTATTCCTTGGGCTTGCGCTTGGACTCCAGCGGATCGGTGAGCCCCGTGATGCGTTTGGAAATTTTGGCCATCTCGTCCTGCAAAGCCTTCATATCCCCGATCTGCAACAGCGAACGCCTGACCAACTCGGCCAGTTGCTCGCGAAGCGTCGTCCCGGCCTCCACTTGGTTTTCAGATTCAGACGAATCGGCCATGGTCTCCCTTTATCGAAGGACGGCCGTAGCGCGGATGTATCAAACCCGTAAGGGTTTTTCCCATCTCGGGCAGATCCTCTTCACGCGAGTTCGCGCTTCGATTGCTTGCGCACGGCAGTCGCATACGCTTCTGAAAGCAAGGACTGGACCGTTTCCCACGTGGAGGTGCCCGGATTCAAGACACACAGCCAGCAGAGGTGGCCGTAAATGGGGTGAGGAAGGATTTTATCGAGCACCGTAAAATCGTGGTTCATCTGGCCCGCACCGCTCTCGCCCGGGGCCGGCGGGACACTGCCCAAGTGCGAAAGGAACGCCCCTTTGCTCACGCCGATATTCAGCCGAAAGACCCCGGGGCGACTTAGATTGGAGACGGTGTCGTAGTCGTCCTTCGTCACCAATGTGGCGAATGGAAAGGTGCGCTCAGGAACTTTTTGGTCCGGCGCGTAATAGAGGAAAGAATTGCCGGCCGCCGTGGCAATGTGGATGTCGGCGAAGGTTTCGACGATGTATTGTAGGACGGCGGAGTCGGTCATGAGGACCGAAGAAGACGGACCGCACGATCGGAAAATTAGAGGCTACTTCTCCTCCGGCTTCTCCCGCCCCGCAAAGTTCCAGGAGGAAACGGGGGTGGCCGGAATTTCGATCGTCACTTCACGACGGGTAAATTCAGCGGGGTTAAAGAGCTTCAGCTGGACTTTTTTGCCGGCATTGGCCGCCACGGCCTCGGTCAAGGTCCGGGCATTGATCTTGTGGGTGGCGAGATCACCGAAGTCCTCGATGACTTCCGTCGGCAACACACCGGCGCGCTCCAGGAGGCCGCGGGCCCCGGGCTGGAAGCCTTCAAAGGCGGCGCGCCCATTCCGGAAGATAATGATCGCGCCCAGCGTCAGCGACATCTCCAGCGGCGGGCGCGCTTCCGGTAAATTGCGGAACCGGACTTTGTGCGCCGTCACATCCAGTTCGCATTGAAAGGCACAGAGCCAGCCGAGCCCGAGCATGTTCTTGCCCGAGGACACGGCGACCGATACGCCGGTGAGATCGCGCCCCATGAGTTTTCCTTTGAGAAACCACCCCTGCTTGTGCGGCGAGACTCCATCGGGCGCGGCATTGCGACCGGATTGCGGACTGAGCTCGATCACGCCTTCGCTGACCAATTGGTCGAACAGCGGGGCCTCAAGGCCGAGGCAGCCGTTTAGGCCCGAATCGATGAAGAACGAGGCCTGGTGGCCCTCGAGCGTGTCCTCGAATTTCGGCGCGCCGTGCTCGAAGACGAAATCGACTTCCGGAACATCAGCGAGTTTCCACGGCCCGCGATGGAGTTCGAGCACGCCCTGTTGATAATCGAGGAGCACCTTCGCATCGCCCATGTCCGAAATGCCGAGCACCCCGGCGACGGGCTCGCCGACAAACTGCTGGAGCAATTGCGTATCGATGAATGTGCCCGTAGCATGAGGGACCACGAAGGAATCGACCGCGATCGCGGGCAGCTCAAACAAACGCGGCGTGGGCTTTTTGGGATCCTGAGAATTGGAATTTTCCACCTCCCGCAGCGCGACGCGGCGGAGCGAGACATCGAGAGCCGTCACCGCCGCACAGGTATCGAAAACAAACAGCGCGTCCTTGTCTCCAACTTTGGCCGGGACGGTAATATACAGCGGCGCCGGCGGGAGCGAGCAGCGGAAGGACTCCACCGCCACTGCGGGCTTTTCGGCCGGCTTCTCCGGTTTCTCGGCCGGCTCTTCCTTCGGCTTATCCGGCTCGTGATTTTCCTGTGCGAACACGGCGGGAAACGGAACGACCAGCCACACCGCGGCGAGCAGGGCGGTCGGAACAGCGGCGAATGGACGGCGAGCAGGCATGCGGAAGGAACGCAGATAAATCCGAAGGACCCGCGGACGGCGAGCATGTTTGCGGTCGGCCCGGGATACGCAAACAAGTCGGCCCCCGGAGTACCCGTCCGTCCTCCGAGGGCCTTTTGTTCCCGACTTGGGAATATATTTGTTTGCGTCCTAGCGGCGGCGGCGGCGGGCGAGCAGCAGGCCGAGGCCGCTGAGCAACGCCAGCGAGGTGCCGGGCTCGGGCACCGCCATCAGCGCCACGTCGTTGCCGCCCGTGAAACTCGAATTCCCGGAATCCGCCAGATAGGTCAGGACGAAATCCTGCCCGGAGGTGGACAGCACATGCGAGCCCTGCGGCAAACCGGCAAAGGTGCCCGTGATGCCATCGGTGCTATCATTTAGCAGGATGAAGAACAAATCGTTCGCGCCGGTATAGCTGCCCGAAAGGCTGAGGCTGCCGCCGCCGAGGTTCACCGTGCCGGTGACGCTGAGCTGATCATAGCCCGTCGCGGGCGTGGTCCCGTTGATCTCGATATTCAGCGCCGTGCCCGAGGACATCGCCAGCGCGCCGGTATTCAGCAGCCCGGGCGAATTTCCCGGCGCGAGCTTGGCTCCATTCTGCAGGGTCACCGGTCCCACGGTACCGCTGCCGCCAAGAATGGAGGAGGCCCCGTCGACCGTCACGGCACCGGTAAGGCTGCCATTCACGATCAACTTGCCCGCCGACACCGTGGTCCCGCCGCTGTAGGTGCTCGCCCCGCTGAGCGTGAGCGTGCCGGCGCCGACCTTGGTCACGGCGAGCGGCGCCGTCCCATTGCCGATCGAGCCACTGAACGTGCTCGTGGCATCGTTGGCACCGACGTTCAGCGTGGTGGAAATGAACCCGTTGGCTTTCGTCACCGCACCGGCGCCGCTGAGCCCGTTGATGGTTTCGTCAAAATCACCCAGCGCCAGAGAGGCGCCGGCGGCGATGCTGACATTCCCCTTCCCTGCGCCATCCGGAATCACTTCGCCGGCCTGGGCGGTTACCGTCCCCGCATTGATGATCAGGCCGCCTGCAAAGTCGTTGGCTGGATTGGAGAGAGTCACGGCCGGTCCTTGGTTGCCCGCGTGATAGAGATCCACTTGCAAGCCGCCCGCACCCGTCACTTGGCCCATGAGATTCAGCGCCTTGTCACTCCACGAAGTGCTCACGTTGCTGGTCGCCGCCAGCGTGAGCGTTCCAAGAATCGTGTTGCTCCCCGCGGCGGAAAGATTGTCACCGATCAGGGCTCCGGAATTTCCGTTCACCGTGGACAGGCCGTGCAGCGTGATGTTGTTCACGATGGTGAGGCCATGCGCGACGAACGCGAGCTGCGCGCCGCTGGCCACATCGACCGTGCTGTTGCCCAGCGCGCCGGAATTGCCGATGGCCAGTTGGCCGCCATTGACGCTCGTGGTGCCGGAATACGTATTCGTGCCCGTCAACCGCCACGTGCCGTTTCCGGTCTTGGTGAGCGAAGTGAGACCGGTGCCGTCCGCGAGCGTGGAAGCGAGCGTGCTGGCGGTGCCAAACTCCCCGGCCACATTGGCCGCCGTGCCAGCGTTGCTGCCGGTGAGGACGAGCGTCTGCGGACCGGTGGCGGTAATGGCGATTGCTCCCGTATTGGAGAACGTCAGCGTGCCCGTGCCCGAGGAATCAATGGTGTTCACGGCTGCCGCCAGCGTAAACAGGTGGTCCGTCGTGCCGTTGCCGCCCGTGTAAGCGAGCGTGCCGCCATTGAGCAAAATGCTGCTGGCCACATTGCTCGCCGCGCCGAGCGCGCTGGCGGTGCCGCCATTCGCCACGCTCGTGACGCTGAGCACGCCGGCATTCAGCGTGATGGCGCCCGTGAACCCGCTGCTGCCCGAGAGCACCATGGTGCCCGGGCCGTTCTTGATCAGATTGTGGTTGCCCGCGCTGCCATTGCCGATGTTGGCGGTGACCAGCAAATCCGTGGCGGCGGCGCCGTCGGCGATGTTAAACGCCGTGTCGTTTTGCCGCAGGTTGAATGACGTCGTCGAAATCGTCGACGTGGTCGCCGAGGCAAAAGTGTTGATACTCGTGCCGTTGTTGAAGAGGTCGAAGTTCGAGCCAGGGATGCTGGTGAACGTGGCGCCGGTCAGATTGATGGCCGTCTGCGAGAACGTTTGGTTGCCCGTCGTGTTCACGAACAGTGTGGAGCCATTCAAATTCAGCGTCGTGATCTGCACGCCGCCGGTGCCAAAGCCCACGGCGTCACCGGTGCTGAGGCGCAGCGTGGCGCCTGGATTCACGGTCACCACGCCACGGACGACGCCATTGGTGCCGCCGCCCCCTGCGAGATCCAGCACGCCGGCATTCACCGTCACGCCACCGCTGAAGGTGTTTTGCGAATTCAAGGTGAGGGTGCCGGCACCGTCCTTGACCAGCGAACCCGTGCCGCTGATGACGCCGCTGTAGAGCACCGCGTCACTCCGGTTGAAATTCACCACGCCCGAGTTGGCGATGCTCGCCTGGCCGATGCTGCCGGTGGTTCCTCCAGTGCCGATTTGCAGCGTGCCCGCGCCCACCGTGGTGGTGCCGCCAAAGGTATTGTCGTTGGCGATGGTCAGCTTGCCGGTGCCCTGCTTCGTGAGCACCCCGTTCACGATGTTTCCGGTGCCGGAGAAGGTGTAATCGCCCGCCGAGTTGTTCACCGTGACACTGAGCGGCGCAATCGTTCCGCTGAGCGTCACGGATTTGTTCGCCGATGTGTCGTCAAACGTCACGTTGTCATACGACTTGAAGGTCGCATCGTTCGCCGCGGTGACTTGGAAGTTGCTGGTCGTATTCAGATCCCAGGCGTTGGCCACACCGTCGCCATTCCAGGTCAGACTGCGAGCCGCGCCGGTCACGTTGAGGGTTGTGCTGTTACCCACGGTGCCCAGCGTGAAGACCAGGCTGCTGTTGGCCGGACTGGCCAGATTGCTCAGCACCGGCGTGCCCGTGGGCGCGCTCGTGGACGTGATGATGGTGTAAGTGTTCCCGCTGGTGGGCGCCGCCACGAAGCGCGGCAGAATGGCGATGCCCCCGAGATTCACCGTGGTGCCGGTGACGTTCAGCAGATCGTTGTTCGCGCCGCCGGTGCCGGTGTTGGTGGCGTTCAGGTCGAGCCGCAGTTCGCCCGCCGTGGCGGTCAAGTTGCCGAGGTTCAGCGTGCCCACGGCCCCCGGGAAGGAGTTCGCGCCCGGAGCGAGGATACCGCCGGCATTCACTGTGGTATTCACGCCTGCGGCCACTGTGCCCGTGCCGGAGAAGATACCGCCGCTATTCACGTTGATCGGCGTGCCTGCCGCAAAGGCCGCGGCGTTGCTCGTCACCAGCGTGCCCCCGGTATTGATGTTGACGGTCGGCGTACCGGTAAAGGTGCCCGACACATTCGCGATGCCACCGTTGACATTCAGCGTGCTGGCGAAGGTGTTGCCCGTGGCGCTCAGGGTCAGCGTGCCGTTGCCCGTCTTGTTGATCGTGCCAGCGGTCGCATTGGTGATGATGCCGCTCTGCGTCGCAGTGTAGCCGGCCGGCACATCGAGCGAGGAAGTCGTGGAGGCGTTGGCCGACATCTGGCTGGACCAAGTGGTGGTCGCCGAGGCCCGCAGGGTGCCGCCATTCAGGATCACCTTGTCATTGGCGGACGCGCCCGCCATGCCGCCGACGCCCACCTCGACCACACCGTTGGTGGAAATGGTGAGCGTATCGCTGTAGGCGGTAGTGTCGGCGTTGGCATCCAGCTGAATGCCGCGCGCCTTGAGGATGGCGATTCCGGCGCCGCCGCCGACCGTCATCGTCGCGGGACCATCCCAGCCGACGTTCACCAAGCCGTTCGAACCCGAGGCATCGAACGTGCCGCCGCTCACCGTTACCGTCGTGGGCCCGGTCGCGGTGGAATTCCAGTGGCCGAGCCGGATGGCGTTACCCGTTTGCGAAGTAAGGTTGAGCGTGCCACCGGTGATGTTCAGATTGCGGGCCGACGCATTCGTCTGCTCGCTGAGGAAAAAGTTCCCGGAGACATTCATGGTGCCACCGGAGATATTGGTGGTGCCGTTGGCGCCGAAGTTAACGATGGAGAGCGTGCCGCCCTGCTGGTTGAAGGTCTGGTTGTTCAGGACCGCCAGGGAGTAGCCGGTGCCGGCGTCATCACTAACCCCGGTGCCGGTGATGGTCACATTGCCGAGATTGGTAAACGTGCCCGTCTGCACGCGAATGCCCGTGGTGCCATTGAGCGAGCCGGTCGCGCTCACCTGCAGGATGCCGGAACCCACGATGGTGGTGCCGGTGTAGGTATTCGCCGCGGTGAGGGTCACCGTGCCGGTATCGGTCTTGTGCAGGTTGCCCGTGCCCGTGATGCCCGTATCGATCGAAAGCGTGTTGCTGCCATACGCGCGGAGGAAGCTATCCACCGTGCCACCCAGCGTGAGGTTGCGGGTGACGTTCACCGTGCCGGTGCCGTTGTGGACCAAACCGCCGCCCTGCAACGTGATCCCATTGGCCGCATTGCCAAAATTACTGCTCGCCGCCACCACGCCCGCGGTGATGGTGATGCCGCCGGTAAACGTGTTGGCTCCACTCAGCGTGAGCTCGCTGGCGCTGCCGCCACCCGTGTCGGACGTATCACCATTCGAAGCGATGGTCAGCGCGCCCGTGCCGGTCAGCGGCAGGGAAATGACGCGGTCGCGATTGGTCGTCGCGCCCGCCGCGTTCGCGGTCACCGTCATCGTTCTTCCGGCCAAATCAATTGCGGAACCCGTCAGCGTCGAAGTGCCCGTGGCGGCGTCGAACGTGATGAGATTGCTCTGGACGGTGCCCGTCAGCGTCAGCGTTCCCGCGCCGCCTTTCAAAACACCCAGGGTGGCCGGAATATTGTCCGAATAGGTAAACGTGCCCCCGGTGGCATTCGTCGTATCGAAGCCAATGGAAGCGCTCGAGGCAAAGGACACATTGGTCCGCAGCGTCGCGATGTCCGTCAGCGTCCAGTCGCTCGCTCCGCCCACGTTGACGGTCAGCGCGCCGCCCGCGAGCACGCTCACGCGGCCCGGCGTGTTATAACCCGGCAGCGAGGCCGTGGTCGCCGCGCGGAGCGCGCCGGCGGTGACCGTGGTGGTGCCCGTATAGGTGTTGGCTGCGGTAAACGCGAAGAACCCCGCGCCGGTCTTGTTCAAATTGCCATTGCCCGAGAGCACCCCACCAAGGGTGGTCGTCTGGGTGCCGGTCAGCGTGGTGGTCGTGGCGTCGCCCAGGGTGAGCGGGCTGTTAATCGTGGCATCGCTGCCGAGATTGCTGATCGTGCCCCCATTCGAGACGATCGTCCGCGTGAAATTGGCCGCGTTGTTGTTGCCAAAAAGACCCATCGTCGCGCCGCTGCTGATCGTCACCGTGCCCGTGCCGGCGAGAGCCGTGGTCGTCTCAAAGCTCATCGTCCCGGCGTTAATCAACACATTGCCGCTGGTGACCGTCGCCCCCACGATGCTGAACTGATTGGCTCCAGTTTTTGTCAGCGTGAATCCGCCGAGATCGAGCGTCGGCGTGGTACCGACACGAATATCCAGCCGCCCCGTTCCGCCAAGGGTCGCATCCGCGGTCAGAACCACTTTATTCAGGGCATTCTGCTGCGCCGCGCCGTTGTTGACGAGGGCGCCGTTCCCACCCACGCCCGTCCCGGCAATCTTGATGATCTCCGTGGTCGTCAGCGCCTGGCCGTTGATATCCAGCGTCGCTCCACTCAGCACACTGGTTTCATTGCCGGCGCCCGCGCCACCCAGCGCCCCCGCGCTACCGGCCTTGAGCGTGCCCGCCGTCACCGTGATGGGGCCGTTAATCGTGTTCGCCCCGCTGAGCGTCAGAATGCCGTTCCCGGCCTTGGTAAAACCCGTCGCACCCGCGAGAATCGAGCTAATCGTCGCATCGCCCGTCGTGGTGATGGTATTCGTGGCTCCGCCCAGCGTGAGCGTGCTGCCCGCAATGGTGTAGCCCGCCACGCTGAACGTCATGTCACCCACGGAAATCCCCGTCGCGAGCGTCACCGTCCCCGCCGTCCCGCCAAAGGTGGCGGAATCCACATTCGCATTCACCCACGCGACATTCGTGGCGCCGCCATCCGCCGTCCAGTTGCCCAGAGTCGCCAGGACATCCCAGGAACCGGTGCCGCCCGTGATGGCGCTATCGCCCGCGCCCACCGTGCCCGGCGCAAGATCCCAGGTCAGGGACGTGCCGGCATAAGAAGTGGAGAGAAGGGCCGCGACGGACGCAGCCAGAATGGTCAGGGAACGAGTGGACCGAGGAAGACGGAACAATTTCTGCATAGGATGGATGGTTCAGAGGATGGATTTCAACAGGACGGACTCAGGAAACAGGACCTCCAAACCAGCGGACGGGATGGCCAAGGGTATCCGATTTACCGACACAAATTCACTTTTATCGGAAATTGCAAGGGTATTTATGCGGCATTAAAGATGATATTTCGAGATACTGGATACAACTTTCTCAACGTATCACGTGTCTTCTCCCTTGGATGGCATCTTCCTCATCCTAGTTCCTCCTTAAACACTTCCCCTAATCCAGACGGTCTCATTTTCATGCAAACAACGCGCCAGACTACAGGTTCGCGTGCACCGGATTGCCTTGCAAAAAAGTAATTAAAAAGCAGTCGGCCCCCGGAGCACCCGTCCGTACTCCGAGGGCCTTTCTGATTCCCGACTGGGAATATATTCTCTCCCGCCCCTTAGGGGCGGCGGCGGCGCGCCAGCAGGGCTCCGAGGCCACCCAGCAGCAGCAAAGCGGCTCCCGGCTCCGGCACCACGGTGAGCACCGCATCGTTGGTGTCAGGGCCTGTGCCAGTATAACTCAGCTGAAAGATTTCACTGACAGATCCGCTCGTGTAAGCGAAGGGCACGCCCGCCACCACCGGCGCGCCGGAAATGGTAAAGCCGCCCCCCGCCCCAAAGCTGAACGGGTCCGTGCCGTCATTGGCGATCAGCGTGTAGGCCGTGCCTTCGGAAAGATCCGAGTTGAAGCTGAGGCTCAGCGCAACCGGTCCGCCAAACGCTACCGACCCCGTCACGTTGAGCCTGTCCGACGAGAGACCGGACAATTCAAAGAGCGCGGTGCCGCCATTGAGATTCAGCGCCCCCGTGGAGAGCGTGCCGATACCACCATTGCCCGCGGTCAGCGTACCACTGGTCAGCGTCACGGCGCCGGTCGTGCCGGTTCCCGCCAGCATGGCCGTGGCGCCATTCACCGTCGTGGTGCTGGCGGAAATGCTGCCATTCACGGTCAGCGTGCCGGCGCTGACCGTCGTCGCCCCGCTGTAGGTATTCAAGCCGGAGAGAATTTGTGTTCCCGCCCCGATTTTGGTCAGCGCCAGGGTTTGCGTCGCATTCGCCAGCACGCCACTGAATTCCCCCGAACCATCCGCTCCCCCCACCGTCAGGGTGGCATTGATTGAGTTCACGTTGACCAGACCGCCGCCCTTGAGTGCGTTGATCGTTTCGCCGCCCGAGGAGACCGCCCAGCGGCTGCCCGCCTGTACGGTCACGCTGCTGGTATCGGGAATGTAGTTTTGATTTCCCGCCGTGGCGACGCCCGATTGGAAGAACGTGGCCGCGCCCGTGGCCACGGTGATGTCGCCCACAAACGTATTGACCGTGTTCGAGAAAATTGTCCGCCCACTGCCCATGATGGTAATGTTTCCCGTGCCGGAGATGCTTCGGTAGTCCGTCCGATCCGCGGCATTGGAATCGATGATCAAATCGCGCTGGAGCACGATGTTGTTGAAGTTGTTGTTGTCGCCCGTGCCCGTGACGGTGCTGCGCGATCCAATGGTCACGGTGCCCGTGCCGTTATTCGAAACCAGCGCCCCCAGCGTGTAGGAAAGCCGCGCTCCATCGCTATACAGCGCCACCGCCGAGTTGCCCGTGGAGGCGTCACCCAACGTCACCGGCCCGGTGCCGAGCGAACCCGCGCTCGCGATGTAAACGCTGCCCTGCGCAATAGTGGTGCCGCCGCTGTAGCTGTTCGCGAGGCCCATGTTCAGCACGCCATTGCCCTTCTTCACCAAGGAACCGGATCCGGCGATCGCCCCGCCGGCACTGCTCTTCAGCGTGTAGGGCACTGCGGCGGAATTGTTCACCGTCACGGACGACGGCGTCACCGTTCCTGCCACCGTCACCGTGGAATTGGTCGTGGTGGCGGAATCATCAAACGTGATCGCGTCCCCCGTGTAGAACGTATCGGCCGTCAGCGTGGCGTCTTTCCAATTGGATTCCCCCATGAGCAGCCAGTTTCCGCTCGCCGCGCCCGTCCAGGTCAGCGCCTTCACGCCCAAATCCAGGTAGACCGTATTGCCCGTGATCGAGACATCGGATTTCCGGAATTCACTCACGAGCGGAAAAAAGTTACTCGCCGTGGCCGCCATGCTCGCCGCCGACAGAATCGGCAGCGGCCCACCCGGCGTGAGCCAGGTCCCCGGCGACACCAGCACATACGTCGTGCCATTCGCCACAAACGCGCCGCCCACCGTGAGCTTGCCGCTCGCCAGGATGGTCCCGCCGGTGACCGAGCCGAGCGTGAGGGAGCCGCCAATCGTTCCGTTGCCCGAGATCGTGCCCCCATCCGCCACCGTCACGGCGCCCGCGCCGAGGGTGCCATTGACCGCCAGCGTACCGGAATTAACCACCGTCGGTCCGGTGTAGGTCTGCGTGCCCGCCAGCGTGAGCGTCCCGGAGCCGTTCACGACGACACCACCGTCGGGCGTCGCGCCCAGCGCCGAATCATGGGCGAGCGTGCCTTTCACCGTCACCGTATACAGCCCAGTATCGAAGATCGCGCCGCCCGCCTGCACGCGGTAGGTGGCGTTGATGCCCGGATCGAGAAAGTCGGTCCGGCTCGCGATCGGCTTCACGGTCGTTCCGTTGAAGTTAATCGTTTTGGCGGAAGTTCCCGCGCCGTTGCCGACGGCAAACTTCGCGAGCGACAGCGCCCCACCATTCAGATTCACCGTCGCCAGACCGGTCGTATTCCCGTCGTTGCTCAAATAGAGGAAGCCGCGATCCGTGTCGGCGCTGGAGCCCGTGCCAATGTTGAGCGTGCCGCCATTCAAGTTGATGCTGCCATTCAGGATCCCCACCGTGGTGTTCGAGCTGTTGCCAGTCCCCATCACTCCCGCCGTCGCATTTCCCACCGCCCCGAGGCCCACGCGCGTCCCCACGTTCACCGTCGCCCCCGTCGCGATATTCAGCACGCCGGTGGCATAGCCCGAATTGGCGCCGATGTAGAGAAAGCCCGCGCCGCTCGCCATGCCGTTGAAATTCAGCGTGCCGCCATTCGCATTCACGGTGGCCGTCGTCGTCCGCGCCACCGTGGTGCCGCCATCCACGGCAATGTAGTTGGCCGCGCCGAGGCTGTTGCCGCCAAAGGTGAGCGTCCCGGCATTCGCATCCACGTTGAGCGTCCCCGCCGCCGTCACCGTGGCGCTGTTGGCCGCATAACCCACCATCAACCGCGAGCCGGCGGCCGCCGTGATGTTCACGCCGCTGGTCACTTCGACCGTGCCGCCATTGACCCCGCTTCCGATGACCAATCCACCGGTGAGCGCGTTGTTGGCCCCGGTGAAAATGAGCGTCCCGGCGCCCGTCTTCGCCAGCGCGTTGGCGCTCGAGACGTTCCCCGAAAGCGTGGTCGTAACCCCGGGTGCCGTCGCATCCACCTGCACGGTAAAAGGATTGGAGACCGTGATGGTGAGCGGGTTTTGGAAAACCAGCGAGTCCGTGGCCGCTGCATCATTCAGGATGAAACCGCCTGAATTGAAGCCGCCCGAGGCATTCGTCACGGCTGCACCGGCGCCGCCCAAATTGATCACCAAGGAACCGCCCACGGCGCTGAAGCCCACGAAGCCCGCCGTATTGTTCACCTGCCCCGCCCCCGCGCCCTGCGCGCGCAGAAAAGTCCCATTGGTCTGCAACACCCCCCCGTTGTTCAACGTAAGCACCCCCGCCGGGAGCTGCGAGAGCGAATCCAGCCGCGCCACCACCGTGGCGCCATTGAGCACCAGCGCGCCCGTGAGCGAGTTCGGGCCGATCAAGCGCAATGTGCCGCCGCTTACCGTGGTCGTTCCCGTGTAGCTGTTGGTATTGTTGAGGGTCAGCGTGCCGAGCCCCGTTTTGGTCAAGGCCACCACGCCCGTAGTGCCATTTTGAATAAGCCCCGAGAAAGTGGAAGTGGCGTCGCCATTGCCCACGGTGAGCGTGGAGGTGGTGACAGTGGCGGAGGAATTCAAAATCGTGCCGCCGCCACTCAGTCCATTGATCGTGTCGCTAAACGTATTGAGGTCCAGCGTCCCATCGACGGTGACGGAACCAAAGCCAGCGCCGTCCGGGATCACGTTCGACGCCCCGAGCTTCAGCGTGCCCGCGGAAATCGTCGTGGCGCCCGTGTAGCTGTTGCCGGTGGTGCCAAACGTCAGCGTCCCGTTGCCCGTTTTCGTGACCGCCGCCGGTCCACCGATGCCCCCTGCTCCCGTCAAGGAATACAAGTTGGTGGCGGTGTTGAAGGTCACGCTCGAGGCCAGTATGGAAGCTCCCACCGTGATGCCCAGGTTGCTCGTCGCCGTGTCGTCAAACGTCACGCTATCAAAGGCCTTGAACACATCAGCGCTGCCGCCATTCGTGAAATTGGCGGTGGCATTGAGATTCCACACGTTGCTCGCGGCGCCGCTCCACACCAAATTCGCCGTCGCACCGCTGAAACTCACCGTCACGGCGCTATTCGTGCCGGAACCGTAGTTGAGCGCCGGCGTGAACCGCGTCGGGTTGTTCACCGTCGGCGTGCCCGTGAGCGTGCCGTACGTGAGCAGCGTGTAGGTCGTGCCCAATTGCGGGGCGCTGTTGGTAAACACGAGATCAATGGCGCCTCCAGTTGCATTGAAACTGCCTGCCACCAGCGAATCGTTGCCCGCGGCATTGATATCCAACGCGAGGCTGCCGCCGGATTGGTTAATCGTGCCGAGATTGATCGTGCCAAATGACGTGGCGCTCGTGCCAACCTTCACCGTGCCGGTGGTGAGATTCAGCGTCGCCGCCGCATTGGTCCAGCCAGAGCCGGCATCCACCGTGGAGGTGGACTTCTGGATGGTCACACTCGCGAGGCTGTTCAGGCCGCCGGTCGTGCCATTGATTAACTGTGCCCGATCATCGAGCGTCACCGATCCCGTGCCGAGCGCACCGGCCGCCGTGGATTTGAGCGCCACAAAGTCATCGGTGGTAGAAGCCGTGTAATCCACGAACCAAGTGCCGGCGAAATCCGTCGCCGCATTGCTGAGCGTCAGCGTCCGGGTCGTGGTCGTGCTGCCCGAGGCGGTTGATGCCAGGTAATTGATGGTGCCCGAGCCGCTCACCTTTCCGGAAAGATTGATATCCTGCGCGAAGCCGCCACCATTGTTGTCAATCGTTACGCTCCCGCTCACCGTCAGCGCATTGCTTGCATTGTGCACGTTGGAGCCCGTCTGTGCCCGGAAGCGCCAGGTCGCGCCCGATTCCAAGGTCAGCGGCGCGACGTTCCACGTCATCGTTTGGGTGGTGGTCGCGTGCAGCGCCGCAAAATCCAGCACCGCCCCGCTCTTCACCGTCACCGAGGAGCCCAGCCCAAAGCCGTAGGTGCCACTGCCAGTGACATTCCCATACTTCAGCGTCCCCTGGCTGATGGTCGTGGCCCCCGTCAGGGTGTTCGTTCCTGTCACCACGAGTGTCCCCGCGCCGGTCTTGTCAAAGCCCGAGCTGCCCGCGAGCACGCTGCTGATGGTCTGCGTCCCGGTCACCGAGATGCTCGGCGTCGCCCCCGTGAGCGAGATAGTGCCGCCGCTGAGCGTCACTGTTCCTTCCTCAAACCGCAGGCCGGAGACCGACTGCGTCCCGCTCACCGTCACCGCATAAGTTCCGGTGGAATCGGTCCCCGCCGCGAACACCGCGACATTGCCCGGGTTCCACACGCCCGGGGTATTCGTCCCGTCGAGCAAATCGTTCCAGTTCGCCGTGGTGCCGTCCCAGGTGCCCGTCGTGGTCCCCACCCCGGAACCCGCGGTATTCCCGTTCAGGTCCCAAAAATAGTCCGTCGACCAGGCCGCCATCGGCCCCGCCAGCAGCACTCCGAGCACAGGCCCCAGGGCGGAAATGCGCCCCGTGAGGAAATGACGGACTTTGGGGGTGGTAGATTGGATACGAACAATACGCATAGGATGATCGAATGTGAAAAACGTGGCACCGCACCGGAGCCGCAACCCATGGACAGTGGAATCACCGCGTCTCCGATTTACCGACGAAAGCGCACGTATATAGGATGCCGCAACTAAAAGTTTCCTATATTTTGGAGGATTTTTTCGTATACTGCCTCTGATTTTCCACCCTGGTCATTGCCGAACGGCCATCTGGCGCAATTTGCGCATGCTTCGCGGATGTGAACTTTCCGCGCCGGGAAAACATCGCCTCCCATAAACCAATTTTTCGGACGCGAACGCGGCCATTTGGCAGGGGATGGGGAAACCGCTCGGGACCGCCGCTGGGAGCCGGGCACCCTCGCCCTGAGTTTCGTTGAAGTCGTTCCCCTTTGGTGGAAATCCCGCCACCTCGTCACCACGCAGTCGTGTCTTCGACGACTTTGCCCCCACCATGGTCCCTCTCTTCCTAAAACGAAGCTCGGGGCGAGGGCGCCCCGGCTCCCAGGGGGAGACTCGCTGCTTTTCTCTCTTTTTTCTCCACACCATTCCAATCACGCCTCCCCTTTCACTTCCCCTCGACACGCCCCCGCCCCGCGTCTACACGGGATGGTTTTCAACAAGACCATGGCCTATACGACTTGCACTGTCCCAGCTGGCGAAAAAGTCAGCATCAGCAACGGAAAACTCACCGTGCCCGCCAACCCGATTCTGCCGTTTATCCGCGGCGACGGCACCGGCCCGGATATCTGGGCGGCCAGCGTGCGCGTGTTCGATGCGGCGGTGGAAAAGGCCTATCAAGGCGCGCGGAAGATTTCGTGGATGGAAGTGTTTGCCGGCGAAGAGGCCTTCAAGCGCTTTAATAACTGGTTGCCGGATGACACGGTCGCCGCGTTCCAGGAATTCCTCGTCGGCATCAAAGGCCCGCTCACCACGCCCGTCGGCGGCGGCATTCGCTCGCTCAACGTCGCGCTGCGGCAGCTGCTCGATCTCTACGTGTGCCTCCGCCCGGTGCAGTGGTTCACCGGCGTGCCCTCCCCGGTGAAGAAGCCGGAAGCGGTGGACATGGTCATCTTCCGCGAAAACACCGAGGACATCTACGCCGGCATCGAATTCGCCGGCGGCTCGCCCGAGTCGCAGAAGGTGCTCGATTTCCTCGCGAAGGAATTTCCGAAGGACTTCAGCAAGATCCGCTTCGGCACGCAGGAGAAGATCACCGAGTATATGAACGCGGCGAGCTCCGGCGCGCATGGCGCCCCGCCGGTCAGCGTCGGTATCGGCATCAAGCCGGTCTCGACCGTCGGCACCATCCGCCTCGTGAAAGCCGCGATCCAGTACGCGCTCGATCAAAAGCGCCGCAGCGTGACCATCGTGCACAAGGGCAACATCATGAAGTACACCGAGGGCGCGTTCCGCGATTGGGGCTATGCCGCCGCCGAACGCATCTTCGGCGATAAGGTCTACACCTGGGCTCAGTGGGAACGCACCAAGAAGGAGAAAGGCGAACCCGCCGCGAACGACGAGCAGAAAGCCGCACTGGCCGCTGGCCGTCTGCTCATCAAGGACGCCATCGCTGATATCACGCTCCAGCAGGTGCTCACGCGCCCGGCCGATTTCGACGTCATCGCCACGCTCAACCTCAACGGCGATTACCTGAGCGACGCTCTCGCCGCGCAAGTCGGCGGCATCGGCATCGCGCCCGGCGGCAACATCAACTACGTCACCGGCCACGCCATCTTCGAAGCCACGCACGGCACCGCGCCCAAGTACGCGAACAAGGACGTGGTAAATCCTGGCAGCGTTGTGCTGAGCGGCGAGATGATGTTCCGCTACATGGGCTGGAACGAAGCCGCCGACCTCATCGTCAAGGGCCTGAACGGCGCCATCGGCAGCAAGCGCGTGACCTACGACTTCGCCCGCCTCATGGAAGGCGGCACGGAGATCAAGTGCTCCGAGTTCGGCGACAACATCATCGCCCACATGTAAGGCAAGTTACCGAGAGTGTCTTTTCAAAGCGCCGCTGGCCTCTGGCTAGCGGCGCTTCCTTTTTGCGAGGGCGTGGGCCAATGGTCGCGGCGCGCCGTGGACAGCGGCAGCTTGCTGCCGCTGTGTGGAGGGCGCAGCTTGCTGCGTGCGGTGGGGACCGCGCTCCAACTTTGACACGCAACAAATCAGCCCGCGACCTTCCGGTCGCAGCTACATTAATTACATCTCCCGCGCCCACTCCGGCCGCTGCCGCAGGTGGTACAACATCTCCCCCGCCTTCGGCACATACAGAATCCCCTGGCCTTCCTTGTCCGCATAATCCGCCGCCTGAATCTCCCGCCAATCCCGGTAGCCGAGGCTGATCTTCTCGCACTCCTCTTTGGAAATCCCTGTCGCCAGTGTCACCTTCACGCGGCAGCGTTCCACGCCATTCTCGTACGTCCCAATCCCCCGCACATGCGTGCTATGCGCAATCACCCCACGCGGCACGTGGGCAAACCGATCCCCTTGCTTCGTGAAATAATCGCGGCAGTGATACCCAATCTCCCGGATGAATTTCCCATGCGTCACCGAGATTTCGTGGATGTGCGGCGCGTAGATGATCAGTTCCCCGCCATCCGCCACCACCGGCTCCAGCTTGTACATGCATTTCCCGCCCACCCACAGCTCGTCATACATCGGCGGCGCGCACGAAAGCACGGTATGAAACGGCCGCTCTTTGTAAGTGATGTGCACCTGCCGCGAGAGATCGCTCGCGGCATCCCACGCACTCACCGGGTCGCCGCCGAAAAGACCGGCCAACGAATTCGTCCCCGGCTGCACCACCATGCACAGGCAGGACTTCGGCACCGTCACCAGCGACGCCGCCTTGTCCACCACGCGCCGCACCGGCGTCCATTTGTTGCCGATGATCATCGGGTTCGTCACCAACGCCCCGAGCCAGTGAAAATAGTTGAGCACTGTCGGCCCGCTTACCCCGGGGAAGAGATACTTGTTGCCCCCGCTGAAACCCACGACTTCGTGCGGAAACACCGGCCCAATGATCAAGAGGTGATCATACTCGTACACCTTCGCATTAATCTCCACCGGCACCTCCTCCGAGAGCAGCCCATCGCTGAGCTTCGCGCTCTCCTCCCGCGTGATCTTCCCGATCTCGCGCAGCGCCCCCGGATTATCCCACTCGTGGTTCAAAAATTTCACCCCTCGATAGGTAGTCGCACGCTCGCCCGCCGAAATTTCCAGCCGTTCGCAAATCGCCCCGTCATCCATCGCGACGTGCGTCCCCAGCGCAATCATCACATCCACCGCCGCCGCAGCCTCTCCGATCTCCGAAAACACCGACCGGAACAACATCCCCAGCGGACACGTGCGCGTCCCATCCGGAACAATCAGCAGCACCCGCTTCCCTCCGAAATTCGCTTTGGGCACCGCCCGCGCCACCAGGACGCGCACCTGCTCTTCATGGAGGAGCTGACCGGGCTGAGCAATAACGGAGAGAGGATCTGTCATACCCCATAGGTAATGCGCCTTCCCCCACCCGCGCCAGTATTTCGTGCAGGCTACACCGGCTGACGACGGGCTGCCCTTGCAACGGCCAGCTCGGCACCAGGGCTTAGGCGCTGAAGGCGCGACTCCTACCAGCTTGGGGCGAAGCCCCAGTATCTGTTTAGCCCCTGAACGGGTCCGTCGGACGAGTGGTGATCGAAAGGCGGTGCGCGCACCCCTCTTTCCAAAAGCGAGCGGAGCGAGCAGCGGAGGTAGGGACGGCGCGCCGCTGTATAGACCGGACACATGGCTGACAAGTGTTCGGACACATGGCTGACAGTTTTGGCCATGCCCTGGAAGACGCCGACCGCCATGAACCTTCGCCAAGAATTTGTGAGTTTAGCGCAGCACGAGCGTGCGAACCGGAGCGCGTTGTGTGCGCGC
>Ga0207639_10000042_pt1 | contig 141299 bp, 128 predicted proteins | sample KBSCornC32_FD_184299 | JGI IMG/M metagenome (GOLD analysis project Ga0207639, IMG submission 184299) | Corn rhizosphere microbial communities from Kellogg Biological Station, Michigan, USA - KBS Corn C3-2 (SPAdes) (version 2) | ecosystem: Host-associated > Plants > Roots > Rhizosphere > Soil ... | reverse complement strand
ATCCGTCACAGTCGTGCTCTCCCAAGGCATCGACTCCCTCCTCGATGCCCTCATCGTCACTGACTGTTACCGATCTCCCAACAACTCCCTGTCACCTATGTACCAACACCGGACCCACCTTCTCCCCTCTCACGAGGGGAGAAGGGCGCTCGATTGATAGCGCTCGCGAGATTCCTCAACCGAGTACCCTTCGCCCCCGCGTGAGCGGGGGAGAAGGTGCCGAAGGCGGATGAGGGGGCTGGGGCTTGTGCGACGAAGCTACAACTCCGGCGACCTCGTGTCGATCCGTGTCCGGATCATCGCGGCAAATGCTTCGAAACTGAGGTCGTTCTCCTTCGAGCCGTCGCGTTTGCGGAGCGATACCGTCTGGTTGGCAACCTCGCGGTCGCCGAGGACCAGCATGTAGGGGATTTTCTTGAGCTGACCCTCGCGGACCTTCGCGTTCATCCGCTCGGCGCTGAAGTCGGCCTCGCTGCGGATGCCGGTGGCGACGAGGCGGTCGCTCAGCTTGCGCGCGTACTCGTGGTGCGCGTCGCCGATCGGGATGATGAGGACCTGGCGCGGCGCGAGCCACACCGGGAAGTTGCCGGCGTAGTGCTCGATGAGGAATCCGATCATCCGTTCGTGCGTGCTGAGCGGAGCGCGATGGATGCAGAGCGGCGTCGCGTGTTTCCCTTCCGGCGTCACGTAGGTGAGGTTGAAGCGCTCCGGGACCGCGAAGTCGACCTGGTTGGTGGCGAGCGTGAACTCTTTTCCGATCGCGCTCCACACCTGCACGTCGATCTTCGGTCCATAGAACGCGGCTTCGTCTTTCTCCTCGACAAACGGCACTTCGCCGCTCTGCATGGCGCGGCGCACCATGTCCTCGGTCTCGAGCCACAGCCGTTCGTTGTCGACGTACTTCTTGCCGAGCCCGCGCTTGTGGTGCGTCGAGAGCCGCATCACGTACTTCTCGATGCCGAAGAGATTGAAGTAGTCCTGGTACATCCGGACCACCGCCAGAAACTCCGACTCGAACTGCTCCTCGGTGCAGTAGATGTGCGCGTCGTTCATCTCGAGCAGGCGGACGCGCATCAGTCCGAAGAGGTCGCCGCTCCGCTCGTAGCGATAGCACGTGCCGTACTCCGCGAGCCGCATCGGCAGATCGCGGTAGCTCCGCGGCCGCGCCGCGAAGATCTTGTGATGGAACGGGCAGTTCATCGGCTTGACGTAGTACTTCTTGCCCTCGAGCTCCATCGGGGGATACATGCTCTCGGCGTAGTACGGCAGGTGCCCGCTGCGGATGAAGAGGTCTTCCTTCGTGACGTTCGGGGTGCGGACGCGCTGATATCCCGCGCCGAGCTCGCGCTCTTTCGCCAGCCGTTCGATCTCTTCGATGAGAATCCCGCCGTTCGGGAGCCATAGCGGCAGGCCGGGGCCGACCTCGTCGTCGAACGTGTAGATGTCGAGGTCGCGGCCGAGCTTCCGGTGGTCGCGCTTCTTCGCCTCTTCGAGACGGTGGAGGTGCTCGTCGAGCTCCTTCTTGGTCTTCCACACCGTCCCGTAGATGCGCTGCAGCATCGGGTTCTTTTCGCTCCCGCGCCAGTACGCACCGGAGACGTTGAGCAGTTTGATCGCCTCGGGATTGATCAATCCCGTGCGCTCGACGTGCGGTCCGCGGCAGAGGTCCTCGAAGTGGCCCTCGGTGAAGGTGCTGATGACCGGCTTCTCGTCGGTCTCTTCGCCGTATTCGTTGATGCCGCCCTTCGCGATGCCTTCGATCAGCTCGATCTTGTACGGCTGGTCTTTGAAGAGCTGCTGCGCTTCGTCGAGCGACACCTCGCGGTACTGGAAGGTGTTGTTCTCGCGGATGATCTCGCGCATCCGCTCTTCGAGGCGTTCGAGGTCCTCGGGCGTGAACGTCTTGTTGGCGCCGTTCTCTTCCTTGCCGAGATCGAAGTCGTAGTAGAAGCCGTCGGTGATCGGCGGACCGATCGCGACCTTCGCGTGCGGAAAGAGGTCGAGGACGGCGTTGGCGAGCACGTGAGCCGTGCTGTGTCGAAGCCGGTAAATCTCGTCGTCAGATTGTTTATGTTCAGTGCTGGACATAAGAGTGACCGCGCATGATATCAACGCGGGCGCATCTGGGGCGTACATGAGGCGTGAGGAAGTGGCCGTCGTTCGCGTTCGCGGTGTTCAGCGTGCTGATGGCGCTGCTGGCCGATCTGGAGCTGATGCCGCTCGGCCACCGCTACGCGCCGTTCATTTTCGCGGTGCTCGCGACGGCGTTTTTCACCGGCCTCTGGCCGTCACTGCTGGCGACGTCGCTCGCGGTCGTGGCAGCGAATTACTTCGACTACTTCATCGACGGCCAGCTCCGGATCGACTCCGACGACATCGTGCAACTCGCGATCTTCCTCTCGATCTCGATCAGCATCAGCTTCCTCACGACGAAGCGCCGGCGCGCGGAGCGGAGTCTGGCGGAAGCGAACGCAGAGCTGCGGGCGCTCGATCGCGCGAAAGATCAGTTCATCGCGATGCTCTCGCACGAGCTGCGCGCGCCGATGGCGGTGATTCTCGGATGGGCGGGCGTGCTCCGTCGCGAGCGCGACCCGGAGCTGACCGCGACGGCGGCGACCGCGATCGAGACGAGCGCCCGCGCGCAGGCGCGGCTGATCGACGATCTGCTCGACATGTCCCGCCTCTCGCTCGGAAAGATGCATCTCGAAGTCTCACCGGTCGATCTGTCGTCGATCGCGACGCAGGCGATCGACGCGATCCGTCCGAGTGCTGACGAGAAGCAGATCGACCTGCGTGTCACCGCTGCGAGCGAGCCGTGCATGGTCTTCGGCGACGCGCTCCGCCTCAATCAGATCTGCTGGAACCTCCTCGCGAACGCGGTGAAGTTCACTCCCGAACACGGACACGTCTGCATGAACGTGGCGGCGTCTGACGGGAAAGCACGGTTGATCGTCACCGATGACGGCGACGGAATCACGAAGGAGCTCCAACCGCACATCTTCGAGCCGCTGCGCCAGGCGCGATCGGCGGAAAAGGGAGGCCTCGGCCTCGGCCTCGCGATCGTGAAGCAACTCGTCCAGATGCACCGCGGCTCCATCGCCGTCGAGAGCGACGGCGCGGGGAAGGGTTCACGGTTTACGGTGCAGTTGCCGCTGGCGTCGTAGGGAAGGTGACACCACGCTGACTCTGTGCAAAACGTTGCCTTGTGGCGCGAGCCTGAAGCCGCCGTAGGCGGCGCCAGATCCCCAGCCCCCGCCTTCAGGCGGGGGATGTTCGCGTATACAGGACGTGAGCCCGCGTAGCGGGCGACAGGTGCCGCCCGCTACGCGGGCTTGCACCCTTCGTGACGACCGGTCCCCCGCCTAAAGGCGGGGGCTGGGGATCTGGCGCCGCCTACGGCGGCCGATCGCGAGTTTCGCAGTCCGGTCGTCGATCATCGCCGCAACTCCTTCGCGACCGCGGCGGGGGACCGGTGATCGCGATCTATGGATAGGTTCAGGCGCCGCATCGTGGCAACGTCAAGCGTGTTGCGCATCGACTCCAAGGCGGCCGGGGCCGCGGAGCACTTCTTCCCGATGTCGGCGCGCTGGACGATGACGGTGTCGTAGGGCGGGAAGAAGTGGCGGTCGTCGTCGAGCTGCAGGAGGGTGAGCGCGTCGATCAGGCCGTCGGTCGAGTTGCCGGCGATGAGGTCGATCTGGTCCGACGCGAGGGCGCGATACGTGAGGCCGAGGTCCATCGTGCGCGGCGACTGCGCGAAGTGGAGGCCGTACTTCTGCTGGAGTCCGTTCCACCCGTCGGGGCGTTCGACGAACTCGTAGCCGAAGCCGGGACGGAACGTGCTCTCGACGGCGCGCAGATCAGAGATGCGGCGCAGGTTGAATTTCTGCGCGTCTGTTTTTCGGACGATCATCGCGAACGTGTTCTCGAAGCCGAGCGGCGGCGACCACTTCAGGCCGCGGCGCGCGTAGTCGTCGGAGACGGTTTTCATGACGGCGGCGCGATCGCCGCTCGCCGGTCGGTGGAGGATCGCGGTCAGGGCTGTGCCGGAGTACTCCGGGTAGACGTCGATCGATCCCGCCGTGATCGCGCTGTCGCAGACCAGCGTGCCGCCGAGGTCGAGCTTGCGGTCGACCGTGCAGCCCGCCTTCTCGAGCCGCTGCGCGATGATCTCGCCGAGGAGAACCGACTCCGTGAAGTTCTTCGAGCCGACCACGATCGGCTCATGCGCGCGTTTGCAGGCGGCGAGGAGGAGGAGCGCAGCGAGGATGCTTTTCATGGCGATGTTCCAAACCGCCGCGCCGAGATTCGTTCCAGCGCGCCGAAGACGAGGTCCGCGATGAGGGCGAGCGCGGCTGCGGGCAACGCGCCGGCGAGGATGCGCGTGGTGTCGACCATCGCGACGCCGCGGAAGATCAGCGTGCCGAGGCCGCCGCCGCCCACCGCGGCGCCGATCGTCGCGACGCCGATCGCGATCACGGCGGCGATCCGCAGGCCGCCGAAGATCGACGGCAGCGCCAGCGGAAGCTCAACGTTCATCAGCCGCTGCCGGTCCGTCATTCCGACGACGATTGCCGCGTCGCGAATGAGCGGATCGATTCCGTTGAGTCCTGTCACCGTGTTTCGCACGATCGGCAGGAGAGAGTAAAGGATCAGCGCGACGATCGCGGTCCGAATCCCGATTCCGCCGATATACGGAACCGGGATGAGGAAACCGAAGAGCGCCAGCGACGGGATCGTCTGGATGATGTCGATGATCCGCAGCGTCACCTTTCCGAGCCGCACGCGGCGCACGCAGAGGATCCCGAGCGGAATCCCGGCCGCGGTCGCGACGATCATCGCGGCTGCGACGATGACGATGTGCTCTCCCGTTGCGCGTGCGATTTCTTCGAGCATCACACCTCCGGCAGCCGCGACGCCTCGATGAACTGCCGCACGAGCGGCAGCGTCGATCGGACGAATTCTTCGCGCGTCGTGTCGCAGACGACTTCCCCGTCGTCGATCAGCACGATCCTTCGCGCCACCCGCAGCGCCTCGGCCAGATCGTGCGTGACGAACAGCATCGTGACGCCGGTGCGCAGGGTGACGAACTGTTCCTGCAGGTCGTGGCGCACCAGCGGATCGAGCGCGCTGAACGGCTCGTCGCAGAGGAGCAGCGCCGGATGCGCGATCATCGCCCGCGCGATCGAGACGCGCTGCTGCTCGCCGCCGGAGAGCGACCGCGGGAAGCGCGCGCCGAAGCGGTCGAGCGGGATGCCGAGCCGCGCCAGCATCGAATCCGCCGTCTCGCGCGTTCGCTCTTCCCGCCAGCCGAGGAGCCGCGGGACGGTGGCGACGTTGTCGTAGACGCTGCGGTGCGGGAAGAGCGCCGGAGCCTGCAGGATCGTTCCGATGTTGCGCCGCCGGCGCGGCAGGTCATCGCCGCGCAGCTCCGTGTCGTCGATGACCACGCGCCCCGTGGATGGCAGCGTGAGCCCGTTGAGCAACCGCAGGATCGTCGTCTTCCCGGCGCCGCTGCGCCCGATCAGCGCGACGGATTCACCGGCCTCGATCCGGAGGTTGACGCCGCGCACGATCGCGTCGCCTCGCGGCGTCGTGACCGTGACGTTGTCGATGGATACCGATGACGCCACGGTCACGAGTTTAAAACGACTACGAGACCGCTACTGCTGCGGAGTCTTCCACCAGCTCCCGTTCTCGCCGTAGTACGTCTTCAGGAGATTCGAGAGCGTGACGTCGAACGTGTTGTTCCAACCGGTCGCCGTTCCCTTGACGCCGATTCCGAACACATCGACGCGGCTGTTGTGGCAGCCGGCCGCGCAGGTGTTCGGCATGCCGCCCTTGTCCTGATACTTCAGCGTCAGCTCGGGCGAGATGGCCTTGAACGTGTGGCCCGCGGCCGCCATGTGGCAGTCGGTGCAGCGCGAGAGGCCCATGATGCGCGCCGGCGCGTACGGGTGATTCGAGTGCGCCGAGATGATCTTGCCGATCTTGTCGGTCGCATCGATGTTGCCGTTGGCGCTGTCGAGCACGTCCTGCTTGGTGAAGTTGGCGAAGGCGCCATGCGTCGCGTGGCAGGACATGCAGAGAGTGTTGTCCTCGGCCTTGGTCGGAATGGTCAGCGTTCCCTGGACCGACGTCTCGCGGATGAGCGCCCCTTCTCCTTCTGCATGCGGATCGTGGCAGTCAGGGCAGCCGACCGTGTGCGCCGTGAAGGTCGCGTGGTTCGACTGCACCCACTGATCGTACGGACGCCCGCCGTTGGTCGTTCCATCCGGCCAGTACTTCGCGTTGTTGGTGTAGAACGTCGAGAGCGCGATTCCATTGGCGCCATCGAACGGCGTCCACTTCGTATTCGTGGCGTCGTTCATCGGCCAGTTGTAGAGGGCACCCGGGACCGACTTGCCGGTGACGTGGCAGTTGCCGCAGATCTCGGCCTGCTGCGCCGGCTTGAGGTTCGCCGGATTGACGATCTTGCTCTTGTCGCCGCTGGCGAGGATGTGGTTCGAGCCGGGGCCGTGGCAGGCCTCGCAGCCGATGTTGACCATTTCCATCTGGCCGTCGCCGTCGTAGTCGACGACGGTCGGATCGTCGGCGTTGAAGAGGACGTTCTTGTAGATCGTCGCCTTCGCTTCGCCGGACGCGGTCTTCGCCATCGACTGCACGCCGGTGGCGTGGCAGCCGACGCAGCCAGCGGTGTGGCTCGACGGCCCACCGGACGCGACGAGCGACGCGGAGCCGATGCCGGCCGCGAACTTCGGCGCGTTGGTGGTGGCGTCATACCAGCCGGAGCCGACGCCGTAGCCGGTGGCGGGGTCGAACGTGAACGGGCCGTAGTAGGCCGCGGTGCTGAGGTTGTTCGTGGTGTCGGTCACCGGAACGCGCACGACGAAGCGCTGCGCGAGGCTGGCGCCCTTCATGCCGGCGATCGTGAAGACGACCGGCATCTTCAGCGTGCCGACGGTGATGAAGTACGTGCCGTTCTCGAGCGAGAGCTTCGGCGCATTCGGTTTGTATTTGTCGAACACGGACGAGATGTTGTTGAAGTCGAGTCCCTGCGTGAAATCGTCGACGCCGTTCTTGTCGTAGTCGTTGATCACGCCTTTACCGGGGATCAGCGCGTACTGCGGCAGCGGACGACGGACGAACGCGGCATGCAGGGTGTCGCGATATGTCGACTTGGTCGTGTGGCAGGCGAGGCAGAAGTTCGAGCCGACATAGACCCCCTGCGCGAGCTGGTCGGCGGTGTAGATCTTGGCGAGCTGCTGCGCGGCGCTTTTCACCACCGCGGTGTTCGAGCTGACGGCTCGCGATTTCGTCGCCGGGAAAGCCGGAACGGCGAATGCGACGAGCAGCAACGCGAGGACCATTGAATAGATACACGTGCGTCTCATCTTTCCTCCTTCTATCGATCGAAGAGATTCGCGTCCCGGTTCGATCCGTGGATCGCGACATGACAACTGACACAGGCGCGGTACTTGGCCTGCGTGAGGTCGTGCGTGGCAGAGATGCCGGCGTGGCACTCGAGGCAGAGCGTCGTCACGCTGGCGCGCTTGAGGAGCCGCGGATTCACCGACCCGTGGCTCTCATGGCAGGTACTGCAGCCGCTGACTTGCTGCGGCGCGTGCTCGAAGACGTGCGGTCCGACGACGTCCATGTGGCATTCGGAGCAGGCCGACGACACGGACATGAGGCCGAGGCGGTCGGAGTGACGCTCGTCGTGGACGCGGTGGCATTCGTTGCAGGCAAGGGGCGCGCGGCCGTCGCGGTGCGCGTACGGCCGTTGGAACGCGGCGCGCTGCGACGGGTGGCACGAGCCGCAGTTGTCGGCGCGCGTCACGACGTGGCCTTTGAAATGGCAGCTCGCGCACGAGACGCGTTGTGCGTCGTGCGCGACGGCGGCGGGAAGGATGTGGCTCTTCTGCGAAGGATGACAACTGATGCAGGCGTCGTCCTTCGGGATCCGGGTGACGGTCTCCTTCGACGGCGACTCAAGATGCGCCGGCTGCACGTCGTGGCAGGTGGCGCACGCGGTCGCGTGCGGCGAGCCTTCGAACGCCTTCGCGGCGTCTTCGTGGCAGGGAGTGCAGTCGCCCGCGGAGAGAACAGCGGCGAAGAGAGCGGATGCGAGAACGATCACGGCAGCCTCCATCCGAGCAGCACGCCGTATCTCGTGACGCCGAAGTCGGCGCTCGACGCGAGCTGCTCGTTGTACGACCAGCGCTCGCCGAAGACGCCGAACTCCGATCGCGACGGCCCGCGCACCATCACGCGCGCGTCGCCGTTCCAGGTGCGCACCGGCCACGTCGAACCGTTGTCGCGGGCGCGCGTCAATGAGCCGCTGATGCGCACGCGCTGGATCGAGTACTCGCCGTGTGCCGTGGCGGTGAGGAGCGAGAGGTCGTAGATCGACGTTCCGGCGCTGTTGCCGGGGAGCACCAGGTCGGTGCGGGTGTGCAGATTCGTGGTGCCGACGTTGACGCTGAAGAGCGCGTCGCGGTCGCGCGGCGCGAAGGTGACGTCGACCGAGCCGCTGTTGAGGCGGTGCGAGAGATTGGCGACGCCGGCCGGATTCTCGCCGCGCTCGAACCGCCCTTCGCCCTGGACGCTCCAGCCGGGGCGGGGAACCGTTCCGGCTCGGAAGTGGGCGCGATTGACCTTCTGCGGATCGGTGCGGAAGACGTAGTGCTCGAACGAGCCGTGCTCGGCGTCGGCGGTGGTGAAGAAGCGCGAGCCGCGCCACGATGCGCTGAGCGTCTCGCCGGTCGAGTGGCGGTGGGTATCGCCGAAGTAGCGCTGCGACGCCAGCACGCCGGCGCGGATCGTGAGGCGATCGCCAGCGCGCTCGAGCTCCACCCGCTCACTGGCGTCGGTGAACGAGAGGATGGAGTGGTTCGACAGCGGAGCGGTGAGCTCGAGTGTCGCGCCGTTCGGATTGATCATCTGGATGAGGCGCTGTCCGAGGAGCGTCGTGTCGGTCGACGTGTTGCGGTAGTCGGTCGTGGCGCGGGCGATCCATCGCGGCGCGAGGCGCCACGCGAAGCGGGTATTGCCGGCAAACGCGTCGCGGCTCGCGGAGCCGGTGACGGAGTCGATGAACGAGATGTTTCCGGCGTTTCCGCGATCGATGCCGAACGTCGTCGTGACGGGGACCGTCGCACTCAGCTTCGCCGGCGTGTACCGCATCGCGACGACCCCCTCGAACTGCGATCCGCCGAACGAGGTCGAGAGGCGCGAGGTCGGCATGTTCTGCACGTCGTTGCGTGCCGTGCTCGAGGCGAGCAGCAGATCGGGATCGGTGACGCCGATCGCGTTCGCCGCGTCGGGCGAGATGCGGTCGCGGCGTTGCTGCCGCGCGAACGACTGCTCGAACGAGAACGGCACCGGGCCACGCGAGTCGAAGCGGACGCTCACCTCGTCCGACCGCTGATTGAGGTCGGTCAGCAGCGGATAGACCTCATTGAGCGCGAACAGAGGTGTGATCGCGCTTCCTCTATGCGAGAGGCGCCGCAGCTCGAGCGTCAGCTTTCCGGAGCTGAGCCCGTCGTACGCGGCACGCGCGCCCCACCGCTCGATCTTCGATTCGTCGCGTAGAGGATTTTCCAGCGCGAAGAACGAGTCGCGCCGGTCATACGTAAGCGAGAGCGTCAGCGGCGCGCGGAAGCGGACGTCGAATCGCGCACGGCTCGTTTCGGCGGCCTGGCCGAAGCCCGATGCGCGAAACGTGATGAGCGGCGCGAACGCGTCTTCGCTCTTGCGTTGCAGCAGGAGGTCTTCGAACGTGAAGCCGCGATGAATGTCGCGTTGCGAATAGAAGCTCTCTTCGTTGCCTGAGAGCGACTGGCCTGCGACGGCTACGGTCGCGCCGCCGTTCCACTGCTGTGCATTTGCGGCGGCCGCGCAGAGGCACACAGCGACGGTTATCGCCAGGGGAGTTTTCAAATCCATATCGCCGTCCTTCGCGCGGAACCTATGGCCGCGATGCGCGCGAGACACGGAGATTCGTCATCCCTAGACCGGTGTGCCTGTCATAGGGGCGCGTGTATGAGAGAGCGGTTCGCACGCCGCGGCGTGTCGCATCGGCCGAGACGATCCATCGCAGCGCCGAGAGGCGCGCCCGTCACTTCGCGCTGAGTGCCGCGATCACACGTGCGTCGTTGCCGTAAACGTCGCGGTGGTACTCGACGTCGCCGTCAATCGCGGGCCAGGCCGTCCAATAGAGAACGTAGACCGGCACGGGCGACTTGATTGCCACCGTTTGGTTCTCGCCGCCGACGATCGTGCTCTCGATCGCGGCGCCGCTCCACGCCGGCTGATCGGCGAGCAGGTAGCGCGCGAAGTCGAGTGGCCGCTCGATGCGGATGCAGCCGTGGCTGAAGGCGCGCACGGTCGCATTGAAGAGCGATTTCGCCGGCGTGTCGTGGAGGTAGACGTTGAAGCGATTCGCCATCTCGAACTTGATGCGTCCGAGGGAGTTCCACTCGCCGGGGCGTTGCCGGATCCGGCCGTCGTTCGTGACCACCATGTGCTCGCGCGCGAAGTAGCGGGGGTCGCGGCGCTGCTTCGGCCAGAGCTCGTCATCGGCGATGCTGTCGGGGACGTTCCACCACGGATTGATCGTGACGTCGGTGATCATCGCGGCGAAGAACGGCGTCTCGTGGTAGAGCTTCCCGACGACGGTTTTCATCGTCATGACGTTCGTTCCGTGCTCGAACACGTCGAGTTGAAACCCTGCGATGTTCACGATGACGTAGCGCTCACCGAGCTGGCGCGGCATCCAGCGCCAGCGCTCGAGGTTCGCCTTGACCTGCTCCGCGCGCTGCTCTGCCGTCACGTTCAGCTCGCGCAGCGTGTCGCGGCCGATGACGCCGTCCGCCGCGAGGCCGTGGTGCTTCTGGAATTCGACGACCCAGGCATCGCGCACGCCTTTGCGGATGTCGGCTCCCGGCGGCACCTGCGTCCACGTCCCGCTTCGCAGGATCCGCAGCTCCTTGCGCAGCCGCTGATACCGCGGATCGTCGGGCGCGAGCTTGTCGATCGTCGCTTCGACGTTGTTGTTGTCGAGCGCCGATTGGAGGACCGCCGCGAGATCGATCTTCGGCTCCGCGCACCACGCGGGCCGAAGGAACTCGGGATCGACGGCGCCGCGCGAGAGGTTCGACGCCAGGCGGAGGAACGCGTCGCTCGCCAGTACGTCGCGTGCTGCGGTGTCATTCAGCGATTGAAGCGCCGCGGCGTGGTACTTCCGCGGATCGAGGCCGTGCGAATCGGCGCCTTCGATCGCGCGCGTCAACGCGGCGAGGCTCGCATCGTTCCACGCCGGCTGCCACGCTCGCCGCTCGTAGAACGTCCGCAGCGGTGAGGCCATGCAGATCGTCTCACCGGCGACGGCGTTCGAACGCGCGTAGCGCTCGATCTTCGCGGTGTCGTCACTGCCGGCCGCGATCAGAAGGACTGCGAAAAGAGCGAAGGCGCGCATGAGGCGTTCCCGATCTCAATGTGGGTCCGCGGCCGTTTTGTCGCGACGTTCGCCGTCACTGTTGTTGCGTGACCTTCGAAGCTGCCGCAGCGTGCCCGCGGCGCGACGTTGCTGGAGGAGGTGTCCCCATGGCCACCGTTTCTCTTCACCATCCCGCAACCCTCGGCCATACGCACCACCTGATCGATCCGAAGCTCACGTTCGCGGCCGCCATTCCGTTCGCGGCGGGCCTTGCGATCGCGTGGCGCCTGAGCGGCGCGATTCCTTTCGGCGTCATGGCGGTGACGTTGCTCCTCACCGTCGCGGCAGCCGCCCTCCTCTCCCGGTCGTCCCATCGCGCGCTGTTCGTCGCATTCGTGCCCGCGGTCTTGCTTGTGACGGTGCTGCTCGGCCACGGCGCGTTCATTCCCGCCGCTGTCGTCGACGCGCTCGTGCTCGCGCTTCTGATCGCGAACGTCCTGCTGGTCAGCGAATCGCCCGACGATCGCACCACCACGCTCGTGAGCACGCTCTTCACGATCGCTTTCGCCGTTCCGATCGTCTGGGGCATCTATGCCGGGCCGTTCCGCCTGACCGCCGTCTTCTTCGGCGTCCCGCTCGCGATCTTCACGACCGAGATGCTCGACCGGAATCATGACCACGCGCCGCACATCGCCGAGACCGCGGCACTCCTGACGTTTGTCGTGACCGGACTTGCGCTGGCGCTCGCGGAATTGATCGAGTGATGTCAGTCCTCGGTCCTCAGTCCTCAGAATCACATCCGAGGACCGAGGACCGAGGACCGAGGACCGAGGACAAGTCTACGGTTCCACGCTCGCGACAGCCTGCGTCTTGTTCCACTCGACGAATGAGCCGTCGTACAGCTGCGGGTAATAGCCGAGGTAACGGAGGACGAAGTAGGTCATGGTCGCCTGCGTGCCGGTGCGGCAGTAGACGATCACGTGCTGCTGCGACGAGACGACGTCGAGCGATCCATAGACGTCCGCGAGCTCGCGCGGCGACAGCAGGACGCGCGCGCCCCGCTCGACCTTGGTGTTCGACTCCCACGGCATGCAGATCGCGCCGGGGATGTGGCCGGCATTGTCGACGTCCGCGCCTTTCGAACGGCCGAGGTAGTCGTTCGCCGGACGTGCATCGAGAATGATCGTGTCGGTCGCCTGCGCGTCCACGACCTTCTTCACATCGCCGAGCGTCGCGAGCACGCTCATGTTCGCGATCGGAGTGAAGTTGCTGTTGGTTTTGATCTTCGGCGGTGCGGTGGTCCATTCACGCCGTTCGTTGCGCCACTTCACGTTCCCGCCATCGAGGATCGACGCGCGGTCGGCGTAGCCGGCGTAGTCGAGCGTGAACCAGAGGCGCGTGGCGAGCAGCGGATCATGGCTGGTGATCACAATCCGGTCGGTATCGCGCACGCCGGCATCTCGAAACAGCTTCTCGAGCGACGGAAGCGACGGCAGCTCGTTCGGGATGTCACGCCGGGTGACCATGAGCGCCATCGGGTTGATCTCCACGGCTCCCGGAATGTGTCCGAGCTTGTACTCATCGGGTACCGACACGTCGAGCACGAGGACGTCGGGGTGGTTGATGTTGTCCGCAAGCCAGTCGGTCGACAGGACGAAGTGCGGGTGCAGTGTTGCGGCGAGTGACGCCGCGAGCAGGATTGAAAGCATTGAAAGCATAGATACGCCTCCTCGACATCAACCTGTGTCCTGCCACGATGCAGACAAGGTCGCATGAGCGCGGCGGGCGTGCGCAAACGCACGCATGTTCTGTGGTGCTTGACCATGCGGCGCAGATCGGCGGAGCCGACACTTCCGGAAGAGGAAGCAGCCATGCGTCAATGTCTCTCTCAAGACGCCCCGGTTTTGATCTGGACGGGAACCGAAGTGCTCGACGGCCGCCTGACCGTCCCGCAGACCGCGCCCGGCGTCGTGATGATCGCGAGCCTGGGCGGCACGAATCATCACGACGGCTACCGCGCCCTCGCGAAGCACCTGAACCTGAACGGCTACGCGACACTCATGGTCGACCTGCTGACGCCCGACGAGCAGCAGGTCGACGCGAGAACGGGCCACTTTCGATCGGACCTGACGCTGCTGGCGATGCGAATCGTTTCAGCGTCTCGCTGGCTCGAGAAGGAGCCGACGACGGAAGATCTGCCGCAGGCGTTTGCCGCGAGCAACGTGATCGCATCGGCCGGCGTGCTCGGCTCGGCGAACGGCGCATTCGACGCGTTCGCGATGATTCTCGTCGCGCCGCGGCTCGATCTCGTACGTGACGTTCTCTCGCAACTCGCCGCCCCGCTCCTGATCGTCGGCGACAGCGGCGCGTTCGACCACGTCTCGGAGCGCGACATCTTCATGCTGCGCTGCGAGCGCCGCGTCGTCCACGTCGAGAACGTCACCCCGTTCCTCGAGGACCCCGCCGCCCGCGCCCGCGTCCTCGACCGCGCCATCGAGTGGCTGCTGGTTCACGAGCCGGCGGTACCGGAGCCGGCGTAGCGAGCCACCGATCAGTGCGCAGCGGCACTCACCGACACCGTCGTGAGCACGCCGAGCGCGGCGATGATGCTGAGCGTTTTCAACGTCGTGCAGATCCCGGCGGTGCGCGCGGCGAAGGCTTGCCGCTCCGGCAGGTGGCGCAGTACAGAAAGCAGAAAGATATTTTCGCCGTAGTCGAAGGCCGCGGCGGAGATGGCGAGACCGCGTACGAGCGCAGCCGCCGGATGCGCCGCGGGGGCGAGATCACCGAGCAGGTACAAGAAAGCTCCATACACCGCCGGAAAGAACATGTCGGCCTTCAGCATGTTCCGGAACATCCGGATGCCGTCGGAGCCGTAGAGCTCCAACAGGTGATAGAGAGTGGCGGGGCTGTAGCCGGGCCGCACGTCAGGCTGCGTTTCCCCGCCGGCGTGGCGGCGCAGCGCCAATACGCCGCCCGGCAGAAACCAGAAACCGGCCAGGAACGCCAGCGTGACGATGCCGAGTCCTTCGGCGAGTAGCGTCTCGTTAATTGCCATGATCGATCAAAGCTCCTGTATGCGCGTGCCGGGTACGCGCAGGGCCAGGCCGGCGCCAAAGGCCTGTACGGGGGTGAGAGCCCCAACACGAGGCTCCTGCAGTTGTAACTCCAGGGCGCTCACGGCAGCGACGGCGGCGGCGCGATAGCCTTCGCCGCTCTCCAGCATGGCGGCGACGTGCCCTCCCTTTTCGTTCCCTGCTTCTGCCCAGACGCGCGAGCGCATCGCCGCGATTGCCTCAGCCGTCGGATCGGGCTCGGCCTTCGTGGAGGCGCGGGAGGCGAGCAGCGTCATGAGTCTGCCAAGCAACGGACCGGCGATCCGCAACGTCAACGCGGCGGCGCGAGAGAGCGGAATGCCGGCGACAATATTGGGGATGCCGGTCGAGCGCTGCGCGGCCAGCAATTCGGCCATTGGCGCGGCAGCAAAGCGCGTCCCGGCCCCATCGGCGCCCGGCGAACGCCAGTTGGAGAAGGCGAGGGCTCGTTTGCGGAGGGAGCCGTTGTAGATTTCGCGGCCGCCGGCGAGGATGACAGCGCCCCTGCTCAGATTCGCGCCGCGGCTGCTTCCCGCCGTCTGGGTGGCCAGCGAAAGGCGCAGCCAGGTGGCGTCGGGCAGGCGCTGCGCCACGTGCGCAGCCAGGCATTCGGCAAAGACGACGCCATAGCCGGCGCCGGGAATGATGCCAATGCCGGCCGCCCGCGCCTCTGCATCGCAGGCCAGCGCGGCGCCGAAGTCCTCGAGCTCGCCGTTGACGTCCAGATACGAGCAGCCCGCGTCGAGACACGCGGCGCGCATGAGCGTCCCGGTCACGTGATAGGGGCCGGCGGCGAGCAGTACACAGCGCACGCCGGACAGCGCGGTCCGCAGCGCCGCGGCGTCGTCCAGCGGCAGCTGCAGCGTATCGAGGCCGGTCGGTTTCCCCAACGTCTCCAGCTGCGAGCCGTCACGTCCGGCCAGCAGCGGGCGGTGTCCGCGGCGCAACGCTTCGTCGAGGATCAGGCGTCCGGTGGCGCCATAGGCACCATAGAGCATCCAACCGGATCGTGCCGCGGTGTTCATCGGGCTCCTCGGCGCGAAGATGCGGGCTTAGCGGGTTTCGCGCTCAAGCTGCGCAGGACCAGCCGGTGAACCGCGTCGAGCTGGCTCGCCGCCGGGCTGCGTAGTTCGTGGAAATACACCTGACGGGCGATCTGGCCCAAGAGCCCGAGAACGGCCGCGAGCAACAGTTGCCGGTCTTCCGTCGCTTCGATGACCTTCTGGGCGACTCCGACTTCCAGCAGCGCGCGCAAATGCGCAAGCAGCGACTGACGGCGAAGCGCGGCGGGCAACTGAGGGAAGAAGCGGCGCAATGTCTCCTGCAGGAACAACGCTGCCTGCAGATCCTCGTCCATGAATCGCAGATACGCCGCCAGCGTGTCGCGAAGCTGGCCGGCAAATGGCTCTTCGTTCACTGGCGGCAAGCTGTCCCGCAGCCGGCTGTAAATGCGCTCGAACAGATGCTGACCCAGCGCCTCTTTGTTGCGAAAGTGCCGGAACAACGCGGGATTGGTGAGACCGGAGGCATCGCCGATGTCGCGGATACTCGTGCCTTCGATGCCCTTGCTCACGAACAGCTCGAGGGCCGCGGTGAGGATGGCGCGCTTGCCGGGTGCATCGCCGGGATCGACATACGCTGGCTGGCGGGCGGCTACGTTCATGCGCGCATGTTAGCGATCGCTAACATGCGTGTCAAGCCGGCGTCTTGACGGTGCCAGCGGAACGCTACGCGCGCTGCTCCTCGTGCGCAGTCTTGAGGCGGTTTTCCATCTCGACGACGCGCGGGATGAGGACGTTGTTCTCGAGGTGCATGTGGCGGTGGGCGTCGCGGTCGAAGGTGTCGACGGCGTCGAGGACGTCGAGGTGCGGGTAGTTCGCGCTGCGGAGCCGGAGTGAGAGCTCGCGGATCCGGACGAACCACTCGTGCACGAGATCGTGCTCGACGAACTCGGCGAGCAGGGGACGGCTCATCGATCCGAAACGGACGCGGTGCGGGTGAGTCTCCAGCGCCTCGATCGGCGGGAAGAGCTGCCGTTCTTCGCGCAGCATGTGCGTGTCGATGGCGGCCGAGAGCGTTCTGAAGATTCGCGTGATACGGCGCAGGTCCTCGGGAGGATCGACCGTCGAGTTGAGCTGTTTCAGGATCACGTGCGCCTGGTCCGACGCGAATTTGTGATGGTCGGTGATGATCTGGTGAATCAGCTCCGCGAGCGTCCCCTTGTCTTCCTCCGGCTCGCCGGCGGTGGCGCGTACGAGCTCGAGGACCTGATTCGGATCGTGGCCGGCATACGCCGCGGCGTCGCGCAGCGTTCTCCCGCCCTTGCAGGCGTAGTCGATCTCGAGCGCCTCGAAGAGGGCGATGAGCGTGGGATGCCGCCGGGCCAATGCACCGACGGATGCGACGTCTTCAATCTGGATGATCATGGTTCTCCCTTACATCGATACCAGCGTCTCGAGCGCGGCGCGATTGCGGATGACGAACGAGCTGCCTTTGATCGACATGAGCCCCTTGTCGCGGAACGCGCGCAGAAGCCGCGTCACGGTCTCGCGCGAGGTGCCGATGAGCTGCGAAATGTCGTGGTGCGTCATCAGGACCTGGATGCGGGTCCCCTCAGGCGTCTCGTGGCCGTTCTCGTCGCACCACGTGAGCAGCAGGTGCGCGAGTTTCTCCGCGGCGGAATGCGACAGGCCGATGGAGCGGACGTCGTCGTTCCACGCCTCGCACTCGTCGGCGAGCTGCCGCGAGGTCTGCCGCGCCACGTCGGCGTGCTCGCCGAGGAGACGGAGGAAGTCTTCGCGCCGGACGATCTTCACCTGCGATGGCTCGAGGGTCTCCGCGGTAATGCGCGAGTCGTGGCCGGTGATCGCGCTCGCGAGCGCCAGCACCTCGCCGCCGTGCGCGATGTGGGTGATGAGCGTCTTCCCCTCGTGCGAGGCGATGGAGAGCTTCGCCGTCCCCTTGCACAACATATAGATGGCGCGCGGCGACTCGCCCTCGGAGAACAGCACCGATCCGGCGGGGTAGACGTTCGTGAACGCAATCCGATCGAACACCTCCAAGGGCTGGGGGGATATCGCGCAGAAGTAACGATCGGTGCGCCACGCACACGTGACGCAGGTCTCGAGCGCCTCGAATCCATGTTGTGAACGTCGCATCACGATTGAAGGTATGCGGGCGGTCAGTTTTTGACGGCAAGACCTGTCACAACTCGACGTGACCCCTGACGCGGTGCGACGCGCCGCCCGGATCAAAGTTCGCGTTGGGCGAGACGATGCGCCGCGAGTTGGAACAGATTGTCGCTGCCGACGAGGAGGCGCGGTCACGCGTCGTCTTCGCCGAGGAGCAGAGCGCCCGTGCGGTCGGAGCGGCGAATGAGGCCGCCGATCTCGCGATTAGCGCAAAACGCCGTGCGGCTGCGGCACAGCTCGAAAGAGAAGTCGACGCGATCCGTACGGATGGAGAGGCAGAGATCGCCGAGATCCGCGCCCGCGACGACGACTATCTCGCCGGCGCGCGAGAAGCGGGATCGCGGCAGCTTCAGAGGGCGGCGGAGCTCTACGCGCGCCTCGTCCTGCATGGTCCCGAGGGGGAGCGGTGAGCGCGCCGGCACGCGCGTATGCGTTCGCGCGGGTCTGCGCGCATCGGGGCATGATGCTGCGTCCGGAGGAGCTCTTCGCGGTCCGCGGAACGACGGACGAACAGGCATCGATGCATGCGGCGTCGGCGCTCGGCATCGAGAATGAGTCGAAGCGTTTTGCGCGGCTGCTGAAGCGGTACCGGCTCGTGCTGCGCGTCTACCCCGAGCACGCCGCTCTCATTCGCGCGCTGCTCCGCCTGCATGAGATCGAGAACCTGAAACTCGCCTGGCGCGCGCTCGTCCGCGATGCCGATCCCGAGGCCTGGGTGCCGCTGTGGCGCGACTTCGGCGACCTCGCGGAAATCCCGCGGATACGAGGTGTCGCTTCGCTGCATGACTTCGTCGAGCTGCTGAGAGCGACGCCGTACGGTGCGATTGCCGCCGAGGTGTTCAAGGTGTCTCCGCACGCCGAGATGGCGTTCGACCGTTGGGCGTCGGCGGAGATCGTGCGCCTCGCGAAGGCGCTTCCACGTTCGGAAGCGCTGGCGCGCGAGATCGCGCTCCGGATCGTCCGGAAGCGCGACGACGAGCTGCGCGCTCGCGGTGCCGCAACGTTCGGAATGTCGGAAGCGGCCGTCGAAGCTGCGATCGTCGTGCGCGAGCGATCACCGCGGCGCACGCGCGATCCGTTCGCGGGACAGGCGTTTCGCTTCGCTCCGGCGCTCGCGCTGATCGAGCTGGCGGAGCGCGAATACGAACAGGCGACGGCGGTGGTCGAGCGGCGGGGCGACCCGCAACTCGATGACGCGACCGATGTTCTCTGTGGGGCAAGGACCGCGCAATGCTGAAGCCGGTCCCGATGGCGCACTTCCGCGTTCAGGTGCCGTCGCACGACGCGCCGGCGGTCACGCGCGTCGTGGCGGGCGAGGGCTTGCTTCATCTCGTCGACATCGCGCACGGCCGGACGCCGTACGACGCCGCGCCGTCCGGCACGCGCGAGCTGTACGCGGCCTTCCGCGATCTTTCGGCGCGCGTGCGCGTCGTCTGCGACCGGCTCGAACTGAAGCTCCCCGAGCCGGAAGGAACGGTGAGCGACGACGTCGACGACTTCGCCGCGGAGCGCGAGAAGCTCGCGGTCGAGCTGGAACCGGTGGAGAAGAAGGTCGACGTCCTCTGGCGCGAGCTGGCTGCAGCGCGCGATCTTTCGGCGGCCGCGCGCGAGCACGACGCAATCGCGGCACGGCTGCGCGAGGCGGACGTCGATATCACGCGTCTCACGGACCTCCGGTTCGCCACCGTGCGGCTCGCCCTCGCGAAGAGCGACTCCCTCGAATCGATCGCCGCGATGCTCGCGCCGGCGCCGTTCGTCATCGTGCCGCTCGACTCCGGCGAGCCGATGCTCGTCGCGATTGCGATCGCGAATTTCGCACGTAGCCGCCTCGATGAGGCGCTTCGGGTCACGATGGCGCAGAGTGTAGGGACAGCGCCGGCCGAGGGAGGCGGGCTGGAAGCCCGCCCCACACGAGAGATTGCGGCCGACCTCGCGCGGCTCCGCGACGAATCCGCGAAACACGTCGCGACCATCGCGCACCGCGCCGAATCGGCATCGCTTCTCCTCTCCGCGCAGACGCACTTCGCGGCCGCGGGACGCTTCGTCGTCATCTCCGGCTGGGTTCCCATCGAAGACGCGGAGCGGATGCGGAAACGGATTCGCGACGTGACGGGCGATCGCGCTGTCGTCGACGTCGAAGCGGCCGAGGCGATTCCGGGCGTCAGCGAAGGATCGATTCGCGTTCCGATTCTCCATCGGAATCCGCTGCTCCTCCGGCCGTTCCAGCGCCTGGTCGACCTTTACGGCACACCGTCATACGCCGAGGTGCAGCCGACCGCGTTCTTCGCGATCGGCTTCCTGCTGATGTTCGGCCTGATGTTCGGCGACGCGGGGCATGGCGTCGTCCTCTTCTCCGCCGGCTGGTGTCTCTTCCGCTTCATCCCGCAGTACCTCGACTACGGAATCCTGCTGATGGAGGCAGGTGCGTCGTCGACGCTGTTCGGCATCCTCTACGGCAGCTTCTTCGGCATACGAGGCCTCCTGCCGGTCCTCTGGCTCGAACCGATGGCCGACCTCCAGCACTTCATGTTCATCGCCGCGGGCCTTGGCGTGGTCGTCGTCAGCGGCGGTCTCGCGCTCAACGTGATCAATACCTGGCGAAGCGGCAACGTACGCGAGGCGCTCCTCGGGACGCGCGGGCTCACCGGCGCGCTCCTCTACTGGGTCGCGCTGGTCGTTCTCGTCCGCGTGTTCGTGCCGAAGAACGTGATCGTCCCGAACACGATCATCGCGGTGCTCACCGTGATCGTGATCGCGATCCTGATCAGCGGCCGTGCGATCGCGCGCCACTTCGAGCCGGCGCGCGCGAAGCCTCCGGTGCGAACGACGCCGGTGTCGCTCGCGGCGCTGGAGACGTCGGTCGAGCTGGTCGACACGCTCTTCTCCTACTTTGCGAACACTATCTCGTTCGTCCGCGTCGCGGCGTTCGCCGCCGTGCATGCCGGCGTCTTCATCGCGATCTTCGCGCTCGCCGACACGCTTTCGAAGATGCGCGGCGGCGGCGTGCTCGCGGTCTTGGTCCATGTTGCCGGCAACATCATCGTGATCCTGCTCGAAGGGCTCACCGTCTCCGTTCAGGTGCTGCGCCTCGAGTACTACGAATTCTTCGGCAAGTTCTTCCGCGGAGGCGGTGAGCCGTACCTGCCGCTCATGCTGCGGCGCGATCGTGAAGCGCCGAAGCGATTGGAGAGTAAACATGCTTAGCGCAATTCTCGTCGTCGCCGTATCGCCCGACATGGTTCGATGGGGCTTCATGGCCGCGGCCATCGTCGCGGGGCTCGGCGCGATCGGCGCGGCTTACGCGGTGGCGGTCGTCGGCGCGGCTGCCATGGGCGTCATCGCCGAGAAGCCCGACCTCGCCGGCCGCGCGCTGATCTTCGTCGGTCTCGCCGAAGGGATCGCGATCTACGGCCTGATCATCGCGATCATGATCCTCGGGAGGCTCGGATGAATCCCGTGGTCATCGGCACGCCGGACGAGGTCCTCGGCTTCGCCCTGGCCGGGGCGACCACGTTCGTCGCGACGACCGACGCCGAGGTGGAGAAGGCGATCGATCGGGCAAAGAAGACCGACGAGCCGCTCATCATCATCGTGCGAGATGGTGACCTTCGCTTCGTCTTCCCGGAGTGACCATGCAGACGATCGGCAGCGTGGAATCGGTCGTGGCGGCGATCCGCGATGACGCCGCGGCGGAGGTCGAGCGCATCGAGAAGACGGCGACCACCGAGATCCGCGACGCTCGGAAGCTCGCCGAAGACTTCACGCCTCCGGGCGATGAAGCCGGACTCAAAGCGGCGGCCGCGCGACGGAACGCCGAGCTGGTCGCGCAGGCGCAGTGGGAAGGGCAGCGCCGCTTCATCGAGCAACGCGAGCGCTGGATCGGAGAGGTCATCGCGGCGGCTGCTCCGTTGCTCGCGAACGCGAGCGCGGACGACGTCGCGGCGCTCGAGCGCGAGGCGCGCGCGGTCGCAGGCGACGGCACGTGCGAGGCCGTGCCGGGCGGCGGTTGCATCGTGCGCGGCAAGAACGTCGTGTTCGACAACAGCTTCAGGGAGCGGGCGCGCCGCTTCGAGCCGCAGTGGCGCAAAGCGCTCTCGGAGATCTACCGGCCATGAACGCCGCCGGCCAGCTCACCGACGTCTCCGGCTGGGTCGTGCGAGCGCGCGCTTCGCGTGCTCTCGCCTTGCGCGAGCTGGTTCATGTCGGCGACGAGCGGCTCATCGGCGAAGTGATCGCGCTCGATCACGACCTCGCGACGGTGCAGGTGTACGAGGAGACCGAAGGGCTTGCGCCGGGCGATCCGCTCTTCTCGACCGGCGAGCCGCTCACGATCGAGCTCGGCCCCGGGCTCCTCGGCACGATCTACGACGGCGTGCAGCGCCCCCTCGCCGCGCTGGCGCGGGACGGCGGCGATTTCATCGGACGCGGCGCGCACGCATTCGCACTCGATCGCGAACGGATCTGGTCCTTCGAACCGAAGGCACGCGAAGGGGAGGAGGTCCTCGGCGGGATCACGCTTGGATTCGTGCAGGAGACGCCGGCGCTGCGCCATCCGACCCTCGTGCCGCCCGACGTGCGCGGGATCGTGACGTTCCTCTCGCCCGCCGGTCCGCTGCGCGTCGACGATCCGGTCGCCACGATCGAACGTGACGGAATGGTGAAGACGATCACCATGGTGCAGCGCTGGCGTGCGCGCGTCCCGCGGCCGATCCGCGCGCGGCTTCCGATCGCGCAGCCGCTCGTGACGGGCCAGCGCGTGCTCGACACCTTCTTTCCGTTGCTCCGCGGTTCCGCGGCAGCGATGCCGGGCGGCTTCGGAACGGGGAAGACGGTCACGCAGCAGCAGCTCTGTCGCTGGGCCGACGCCGACGTCATCGTCTTCGTCGGCTGCGGCGAGCGCGGGAACGAGATGACGCAGCTCGTGCGCGAGCTGCCGGAGCTGATCGATCCGCGCACGCAACGGCTGCTCGCCGAGCGGACGGTGCTCATCGCCAACACGTCGAACATGCCGGTGTCGGCTCGTGAGGCGTCGATCTTCACTGGCGTCACGATCGGGGAGTACTACCGCGACCTCGGCTTTCACGTGCTGCTGCTCGCCGACAGCATCTCGCGCTGGGCGGAGGCGCTGCGCGAGATCTCGGGACGGCTGGAGGAGATGCCGGCGGAGGAGGGATATCCGCCGTATCTCTCGAGCGCGCTCGCCGCGTTTTACGAGCGCGCCGGCTGCGTGACGACGCTCGGCGGCGCGGAGGGGTCGCTGACGCTGATCTCCGCGATCTCGCCGCCGGCCGGCGATCTCACGGAGCCGGTCACGCGTCATGCGCAGCGATTCGTCCGCACGTTCTGGACGCTCGACCGCCAGCTCGCGCAGGCGCGCGTCTTTCCGGCGGTGAGTATGAGCGCCTCGTACAGCGAGCTGCCGACGGCGAATCCGGCGCGCGACGACGCGCTCGCGTTCGTCGAGGAGGCGAACCGCATCGAGGAGACGGCGCGGCTGGTCGGCGTCGAATCGCTCCCCGATCGCGAGCGATTTCTGCTTCGCTTGTCCGAGGTCTTTCGCGAAGGTTTCCTGCAGCAGAGCGCGTACGACGAGATCGACGCGTTCTGCGCGCCGGAGCGGCAGGCGGCACTGCTGGCGCTCTTCCTTTACGTCCGGCGGCGCGGGCTCGAACTGCTCGAGCATCAGAAGCCGCTCGCGAAGATTCTCGCGCTCCCGTTGATGACGAATCTGCAGCGGTCAAAGAGCGCGCGCGAGCTTCCAACGATCGCGGCGCTCGAAGAGGAGCTGGGGTCATGCTGAAGAGCGCCGCCGGAGTCGAGCGCAGCGGGTTGGCGAACATCCGCGGCGCGCTGGCATTCGTCGAGATCGAAGGGGCGTACGCGCCGGCGTTCCACGAGGAGGTGGAGGTCGTCGGCTCGGATGGCACGCTTCGCCGCGGACGCGTGCTCTCGGCCTCCGCGCGTGGCGTCGTCGTCGAGATCTTCGCGGCGACGGAAGGGCTGCAGCTCGACGCATCGCGCGTTCGCTTCCGCGGCCACCCGATCCGCTTCGGCGTCGGCCCCGAGCTCCTCGGCCGCGTGTTCGATGGAACCGGCGCGCCGCGCGACGACCTTCCTCCGCCGCCGGCGGTCGAGATGCGCTCCATCGGCGGCTCGCCGATCAATCCCGTGCGCCGCGCCTATCCGCGCGACTTTCTCGAGACCGGCGTCTCCTCGATCGACGCGCTGAACTCGATCGTGCTCGGCCAGAAGATCCCGATCTTCACCGAGTCGGGGCTGCCGCACGACGAGCTCGCGATGCAGATCGTCCGGCAGGCGCACGCTCCCGGAGTGGAGAAGTTCGCGATCGTCTTCTGCGCCCTCGGCCTTCCGCGCCAGACGGCGCAACGCTATCTCGACGACTTCGTCGCCACCGGCGCGCGCTCACGCCTCGTCGCGTTCCTCAACCTCGCCGACGATCCGACGGCGGAGCGCCTGATCGCGCCGCGTTGCGCGCTCACCGCTGCCGAGTACCTTGCGTTCGATTGCGGCTACCACGTCCTCGTCGTTCTCCACGACATCACGAACTACGGCGAGGCGCTGCGCGAGATCTCCGCCGCGCGCGGCGAGATCCCGAGCCGGAAGGGCTATCCCGGCTATCTCTACAGCGATCTCGCATCGATCTTCGAGCGCGCGGGCCGCATCGAAGGTCGTCCCGGTTCGCTGACGCAGATCCCGATCGTGACGCTTCCATCGGGCGACATGAGCCATCCGATTCCCGATCTCACCGGCTACGTCACCGAAGGGCAGATCGTGCTGGATCGGACGCTCTGGAGGCGCGGCGTGAAGCCGCCGGTCGCGGTGCTCTCGTCGCTCTCACGGCTGATGTCGGACGGTATCGGCGCCGGCCGCACGCGCGAGGACCACGCCGACGTCGCGCGGCAGCTCTACGCGAGCGTGGCGCACGTCGAGCGGGCGCGATCGCTCGCCGCGATCATCGGCAGCGACGAGCTGACCGAGATCGAGCGGACCTACCTCGCGTTCGGCGAACGCTTCGAGCGCGAGCTCGTCTCGCAACGGAGCGACGAGTCGCGCTCGATCGACGAAACGCTGACGATCGCCTGGAACCTGCTCTCGACGCTGCCGCGCGGCGAGTTGACGCGGATTCGGGATGAGTTCGTGACGAAGTACCTGCCGTCATGATCGTTTCGACGTCGCGGTCGCGCCTCTACGAGCTCCGCCGCGATCGGGTCGCCGCCGCGCGCAGCGCCGAGCTGCTGGAACGGAAACGCGAAGTGCTGCTGCGCGAGACCGTGGCGCGGATCGCGAAGCGCGACGCTTTGCGCGCAACAGTGGCCCGCGCCCTCGCCGCTGCGAATCGAAAGCTCGCCGTCGCGCGCGTCCATCACGGAAGCGAACGGATCGCGGCGGTCGCGCTCGCGCAGCCGCTCGCCTGCGCGATCGAGTCGCGCGAGCTGTCGATCATGGGCGTCCGCCTCGTCGAGCTGCACGCCGAAGTGCAACCGTTCCGCGCGATGTATGGCCCCGCCGCGACGTCGCAGGCGCTCGACGACGCGGCCATCGCGTTTCATACCCTGCTCCCCGACGTGATCCGCCTCGCCGGCGAAGAGCACGCCGTCTCCCGCCTCCGCCTCACGCTCCGCAAGACGACGAAGCTCGTCAACGCCCTGCAGAAGATCGTCCTCCCGCGCCTTCAACGCGAAATCCGCCTCATCGTCGAGTCGATCGAGGAAGAGGAGCGCGACGAGGCCGTGCGGCGCAAGGTGTGGCTCCTAAGGCACGCGTCATGAACCGAACTGACGTGTGGATCGTGTCCCGGTAGAGACTGTCTCTGTAGCCGCCTATCGCATCCCCACCGCCACGCCGGAATCGGACGGAACGTTCGAGTGGAACGCGACCACGCTGGTCGCGGTGCACGCGACCGGAGGAGGGAAGCGCGGGTTCGGGTACACGTACGCCGATCCCGCCACGGCGAAGCTGATCGAGACGCTGGCGGAGCGGGTCCGCGGGAAGAGCGCGCTCGACATCGACCGGATCTGGGCGGATCTGATCTACGGCGTCCGCAATCTCGGGCGCCGCGGAATCGCTGCGATGGCGATCTCGGCGATCGATGCCGCGCTTTGGGACCTGAAGGCGAAGTTGTTCGGTGTCGCGCTGGTCGATCTTCTCGGCAGCGTGCGCGAGTCCGCGCCGGTATACGGGAGCGGCGGATTCACCTCGTATTCGATAAATGAGCTGCAGGAGCAACTCGGCGGGTGGGCGGCGCAAGGGATCCCGCGCGTGAAGATGAAGATCGGCCGCGACGCGGACGCCGACCGCGAGCGCGTGCGCGCGGCCCGCGCGGCGATCGGCGATGGCTGTCAGCTCTTCGTCGACGCGAACGGCGCGTACACGGTGAAGCAGGCGATCAGTCAGGCGGAGGATTTCGCGAAGTCGGGCGTCGCCTGGTTTGAGGAGCCGGTCTCCTCCGACAACCTCGCCGGACTCCGCTTCATCCGCGAACGCGTTCCGATGGACGTCGCCGCCGGCGAGTACGGCTACGAGCTGCAGTACTTCGACGAGATGATCGCGGCCGGCGCCGTCGACGTGCTGCAGGCCGACGCCACGCGCTGCTGCGGCATCACCGGATTCATCAAGGCGTCAGCGCTCTGCGAATCGCGCTCGATCCCGCTCTCCGCCCACTGCGCACCGTCGCTTCACGCGCACCTCGGCTGCGCGCTGCTGCCGCTGCGCCACCTCGAGTATTTTTTCGATCACGCGCGGATCGAGTCGATGCTCTTCGACGGCGTGCTGACGCCGCGCGACGGCGCGCTCCATCCCGACCGCTCGCGTCCCGGAATCGGCGTGGAGTTGAAGGAGGGCGATGCCGAACGGTTCGCCATCTGACGCCTACTCGGCCATCGGTGACTACGCGATCATCGGCGACGCCCGGTCGGCGGCGCTGATCTCGCGTCACGGCTCGATCGACTGGCTCTGCTGGCCGCGCTTCAACAGCCGCTCGGTCTTTGCCCGCATTCTCGACGCGAATCGCGGCGGCTACTTCGAGATCCGGCCCTCGGTTCCGTTCGAGACGGAGCGCCGCTACGTTGACGAGACGAACGTGCTCGAGACGACGTTCATCACGAGCGGCGGCCGGGCGCGCGTGCTCGACCTGATGCCGGCGCTGACGGAGGCGAAGAAGGACAAGCTGCTCCTCCCGTTTCGCGAGCTGCTGCGGCGCATCGAGTGCATCGAAGGCGAGGTGCCGATGACCGTGACGTACGCGCCGCGACCAAACTACGGCCGCTCGGTGCCACAGCTGCATCTGCGTCACGGCGACACGCTCGCGTGCATGGACGGGCCGGAGGTGTGGTGTCTCCGGTCGGACGTGAAGATGAACGTCGTCGAACGCGGAATCGCGCGCGCCGAGGTGCTGGTGAAGTGTGGAGAGAGACACGACTTCGCGCTGTCGTACGAGACACATGCGCCCGCGGTGTACGCGCGGATCAACGGCGACACCGACGCCGTGATCGACGACACGCTCGCGTTCTGGCGCCGCTGGTCGTCGCAGCTCCAGTACGACGGCCCGTATCGCGGTCAGGTGCTGCGCAGCGCACTCACGCTCAAGTTGATGGCGTACGCGCCGTCGGGCGGGATCGTCGCGGCGCCGACGACGTCGTTGCCGGAGCTGATCGGCGGGATCCGCAACTGGGACTACCGCTTCTGCTGGCTGCGCGACGCCTCGTTCACCGTCGCCGCGCTGTACGACTGCGGGTTCGAGACGGAGGGGAGCGCGTTCGTCGACTGGCTGCTGTACTCGACGCGGCTCACGCAACCGAGCCTGCAGATCCTCTACGACGTCTTCGGCGAGTCGCGGGTCCCGGAAACGCAGCTCGATCATTTCGAGGGCTACCGCGGCTCGCGTCCGGTGCGGATCGGGAACGCCGCGCGCGATCAGCTCCAGCTCGACGTCTACGGTGAGGTCCTCGGCGCGATCGAGGAGTACACGCAACGCGGAGCCTCACTGCAGCATGACGCAAAACGGCTCGCCTGCAGTCTCGCGAAGGTGGTCATGAAGCGCTGGCGCGAGCCCGACAGCGGCATCTGGGAGAAGCGCGGCGGCCGCAGGCAGCACGTCCACGCGAAGATCATGTGCTGGGCCGCGCTCGACTCCGCGGAGCGCCTCGCGAAGAAGGGGAAGCTGGATGGTCCGGTCGATGACTGGCGCGCGACGAAGGACGAGATCAAGCGCGAGGTGCTGGAGCGCGGCTTCAACCGCAAGCTGAACGCGTTCGTCAGCGAGTTCGACGGCGACGAGCTCGATGCGAGTCTGCTCTACGTCTCGCGCGTCGGTTTTCTCGAAGGCGACGATCCGCGCATCCTCGGCACGATCGACGCCATCCGCGACAAGCTCGGCCACGACGACCTGATCCAGCGCTATCGCACCGAGAAGACCGACGACGGCCTCCCACCCGGCGAAGGGGCGTTCCTGCCGTGCAGCTTCTGGCTCGTCGAAGCGCTGGCGATCGCGAAACGGATGGACGAGGCGACGGAGTTGTTCGAGAAGCTCCTCGGCCGCGCGAACGACCTCGGCCTGCTATCGGAGGAGGCGAGCCTTCCCGACGGCGATCTGGTTGGCAACTTCCCGCAGGCGCTCACGCACATTGGCCTGCTGAATGCCGCGCTACGTCTCCAGCGTCCGATCGCGCGGCGCGGAAAAGGAAGCGAGGCGGAGCAAAAACCCTGACGCGATCTCCACGTCATATCCTCTGGTATGCACGTTCTCGCGGCCGTCCTGGCACTCACGGTCAGCATCCAGATCATTCCGAACGCGAATGGCGGCCGTTGGACGGCGGTCTATCGTCTTTCGGAGCCGGTCGAGCGGCTCGACTTCGCGCGCAGCGGCCCGTACGCGCGGCTTCCGAAGTGGCGCGTCGAGACGAAGGGCTACTCGCTCGTCGAGGATGACAAGCGGGAAGCGATCGTCAAGGCGCCCGGCGCGAAGGCGCAGAAGACAATCGCGATCTCGTTTCCGGTCGACACCGTCGTTCCGGTCAAGGACTACCAGCTCTTCGATCCATTCAGCGACGGAAGCCTCGCGCTCTACACGGGCCATTTCAACCTGAAGGGATCAGGAAGCACGACGTTCGAGCTGGCGCCGCGGCATGGTGAGCATCTTCTCGTCGGCGGAAAGGTCTTCAACCGGCGCACACGGTGGACCGACGACGGCAGAGGCGAGGGAACGTTCGTCTACTACGGCAAGGTGAAGCCGGTCGAGACGCCGTACATGGTCGGCATTCTCGACCCCGGCGCACCGAAGTGGCTCGATCAGAAGCTCGACTCCACGCTGCCCCAGCTCTTCGCCGACTACGCGCGGCTCACCGGCGTCACGCTCGCGCAACGGCCGACGGTTCTCTTCTCGTTCGAGAAAGCGCGCGACCCGCATTCGACGACGTGGAAGGGCGGCACGCTCGACGGCCTCATTCAGCTGCACGTGGAGGCGGCCGCCGATGGCGCGGAGGATCGCGACCTGCTCGAACGATTCGTCAAGTTCATCGCGCATGAATCGGCGCACCTCTGGAACGGGCAGATGTTCCACAACCCGGAGTCGAATCAGTCGTGGATGCACGAAGGGGGCGCGGACGCGTTCGCGTGGCGGGCGGTGCGTCGCGCGGGGATCCTCGATGACGCAGGCCTCGAATCGCGCCTCACGTCCGATCTCAATGACTGTCTCTCCTCGATCGGCTCTCACGCGCTCGACGATGTGGAGAAGAAGGGTGACTTCGGTCCGGTCTATTCGTGCGGTGCGACGCTCGCGTGGCTCACGGAGGCGGCGACGGGCGACCTGCACGCGTTCTGGAAGTCGCTCTTCAGCGCGGCCGAGGAGCACGGGCGGAGCTATGACGAACCGCTCTACCTCTCCGTGCTGAAACGGCAGGAGCGGGTTCCGGGAACGGCGGCATTCATCGACGACTTCGTCCACCACGACATGCCGGACCGCGCGGAGAAGCTCGCCGCTGCATTTGTCGCGGCGGGCGTGCCGATTCGTCCGATGCCGGACGCGATTCCGGCGCGGCAGCGACGCGTGTGGGGCGAAGCGGCGCTGACGGAGTTGATGCGGCAGGACTGCCACGCGGTGAACTTCGACCGCGGGTCAGGGCGGTATCTGGTGCACGGGAAGGACACGTGCGGGTCGCTCAAGTCGGAGATCGCGATCGATCGCATCGAAGGGAAGAGCATCGCGCGGGAAGGCGACGCGGCGTATGACGCGGTCGCGACCAAGTGTGCGGTGCACGAGGCGGTGACGGTCGAAGGGGCGGATGGGGCGAAGGTGTCGGTGCCGTGCGCGAAGGCGTTGGCGCCGCGGACGCCTTGGTTCGGAATCGATCGTTCAGCGCCGGCGCCGCGCTGAGCGCGCAACCTACAACTGGCGATCTACATTCACCTGGAACCGCGACCAGTCGACCCTTGCGACGGCGGGCACCGCCTGATCGAGCGAGAGCGAAACGCGGTCGCTGTAGCGGGCGAGGCGCTCGAGGAGCTCTTCGACCGTCGCGATGTCGCATTCGATGCGCAGCGTGATCGTCGTCCGCGTCTTGCGCAGGAGCCACTTGAGGTAATGCGCGGCGCGGGCGAGGGCGGATTCGTCGAGCGAGCGGCGCAGCGTCAGCGAAAGGCTCGGCAGCGCATGCCGGACGTTGTCGAGGCTCAGCTCGAGCGCCCCTTCGTCGATCAGGTTCGAGAGCCGCGCTCGCGCGCGAGCGATGGCGCGCTCGAAGCGGCTCGCCTCTTTCTCGCGGACGGCGAGGATGTAGCGCTCGGCGTAGCTCTTCATGGAAAGGCCGGAAACCCAGTCGCTGAGAACGAGCGGAAGCTGGCGCGGCGTCGCATTCGCGAGCGATCGCGTGAAGTGCCACCAGCGCGTGACGCCGCCCGGCGCGATGCCGCGTACGACGAGGCGCGTCGCCATCTTCAGTTGCTCGATGAGTCCGTACCCGATGTTCCCGCCTGACGGCATCAGGTGCCGCATCTTCGCGAGAATACGGTCCGCGACGCCGCGGTCACTCAGCAGCCGTCCGTAGAGCTGCTGGTAGCCGGCACGCATCGAATCCATCGTCATCTTCTTCGGGACGACATTCGTCCAGAGCCGGGTGTTGTCGCTCGCTTCTCCGTCGAGAAGGCGCCCTTCGCCCTGCAGCCGCGCGTACAGCGGCGTGCGCGGCAGCGCGGTGAGCATGCCGACCATCGCGACCTGGATTCCGGAGTGGACGATGAAGTCGTGTTGCATATCGAACGTCTTCGTCGTGTCGTGATCGAAGCCGATGATAAAGCCGGCGAAGACGTCGATGCCGTGCTGATAGATCTTGTGCAGCGACGTCTGCATGTCCTCGCGCGTGTTCTGCAGCTTCAGCGTCTCGCGCAGGCTCTCCTCGTCCGGCGACTCGATGCCGATGAACACCCACTGGAAGTTCGCCTGGTGCATGAGCGTCATCAGCTCCTCGTCCTGCGCGAGGTTCAGCGACGCCTCGGTGCCGAAGCGGAACTTGTAGTCGTGCTTCCGCTCGTATTCGTGTATCGCGCGGAGGAGCTCACGCGCCTGCGGCTTGTTGCCGATGAAGTTGTCGTCGACGAAGAAGACGTTGCGCACGCCGTGCGCGCGCAGGACGTCGAGCTCGCGGCAGACCTGCTCCGGCGTCTTCGTGCGCGGCTTGCGGCCGAACATCACGATGATGTCGCAGAACTCGCAGCGGAACGGACAGCCTCGCGAGAACTGCAGGCTCACCATCGCGTAGCGATCGAGCTTCAGGAGGTCGTAGCGCGGAGGAGGGGAGTCGTGCAGCGACACCTCGCCGCACTCGCGGTACAGCGGCTTCGCCTCGCCCGTCTCGAAGTCGCGGCAGAACTGCGGCCAGATGTACTCGGCCTCGCCCGCGATCACGGCGTCCGCGATCTCCTCGTACGCCTCGGGGCAGAGCGACGCGTAGCTTCCGCCGGCGACGACGAAGAATCCGCGCGAGCGGAAGTGCGTCAGCAGCTCGCGTTGACGGCCGAACTGCACTCCCATGCCGCAGACGCCGATGATGTCGGCGACCGGGTCGGTCGGGATCGGCTCGACGTTCTCGTCGACGATCTCGATTTCCCACGACTCCGGGGAGAGTGCGGCGAGCGTCGCCAGGCCTAGCGGCGGATTGATCGCGCGTTTGTCGGGAAGGACCCGGTCGACTGCCCATCGGAAGGTCCAGAAGCTCTCCGGCGCGCGAGGATTGATCAGGAGTAATCGCATGAGGACCCCCTTCTATCGCAAACGCGAAGCGAAGTATGTGCCGTACAACGTATGGCCGTTTCCGGCCACCGGCCACCGGCCACCGGCCTCAGTACGCCTTAGCGAATACCGCCGTCTCAGCCTTCGGCCGGCCGCAGACGATGCAGCTGGTGAAGCCGCCGCTCTCGAGCTCGTCCATCGGGATGACGCGGATGGTCACCTTCAGCTCGTCTTTCGCCCACGCCTCGCACTCGGCCGAGCCGCACCACGGCGACACCGCGAAGCCGCCGTGGATCTCCGGCTTCTGCGGATTCTTGGGAGTGAAGAATGCGACGAACTCTTCTTTCGAGCCGATCGCGCGCGTGTGTTCCTTGCGGTAAGCCAGAGCACGGTCGTAGCAGCCCTGCTGAATCTCGTTCAGCGCGGCGACGACGGTCGCGCCGAGGTCGGCGCGGCTGACGGTCTGCTTCTCGGACGTGTCGCGATCGCGCCGGTTTATCGTCACCGCGTTATTGTCCGCATCGCGCGGTCCGATCTCGAGGCGGACGGGAACGCCCTTCTTGACCCAGTCCCACTGCTTCTCGCCGCCGCGGATGTCGCGCAGGTCGACCTCGACGAGCACGTCGCGCCCTTCGTACTTCTGCGCGCGCAGCTCGGCGGCGATGTCGTTCACGTAGTCGAGCACGCGCTGGCGCGTGTCGTCGCCGCGGAAGATCGGGAGGATCACGACGTGCGCCGGCGCGATGCGCGGCGGGAGCACGAGTCCGTTGTCGTCGGAGTGCGTCATCACGAGGCCGCCGATGAGGCGCGTCGACATGCCCCACGACGTCGTCCAGGCGAATTCGCGGACGCCTTCGCGTCCGAGGAAGCCGATCTCGCTCGCTTTGGCGAAGTTCTGGCCGAGGAAGTGCGACGTGCCAGACTGCAGCGCCTTGCGGTCGCCCATCATCGCCTCGATCGAGTACGTGTCGACCGCGCCGGGGAATCGCTCGCTGTCGCTCTTGCGTCCGCGAACCACCGGCATCGCCAGGAACTGTTCGACGAAACGCGCGTAGACGCCGAGCATCTGCTCCGTCTTCTCGCGCGCCTCGGCTTCCGTCTCATGCGCCGTGTGTCCCTCCTGCCAGAGGAACTCGGTGGTGCGGAGGAAGAGGCGCGTGCGCATCTCCCAGCGGACGATGTTGCACCACTGGTTGATGAGCAGCGGCAGGTCGCGATAGCTCTGGATCCACTTCGAGAACGTGGCGCCGATGATCGTCTCCGAGGTCGGACGGACGATCAGCGGCTCCTCGAGCAGCGCCGCCGGATCGGGAATCAGCGTGCCGTCGGGCGCGTGCACCAGCCGGTGATGCGTGACGACGGCGCACTCTTTGGCGAAGCCTTCGACGTGCTCCGCCTCTTTTTCGAGGAACGACTTCGGGATGAACAGCGGGAAGTACGCGTTGCGCACCCCCGTCGCCTTGAACATCGCATCGAGCTCGCGCTGGATGTTCTCCCACAGCGCATAGCCCCACGGCTTGATCACCATGCAGCCGCGCACCGGCGAGTTCTCCGCGAGATCCGCGGCGCGAACGACTTGCTGGTACCACTCGGCGTAATCGTCGGCGCGAGTGGGCTGGATGGCGGTTTTCTTTGCTTGCTGGTTCATACAGAGAAGGCGCGCATTCTATAAGAGGAGCATTCCCGCGACCGCGCCGAACATCAGCAGCATCGTGAGCGCGACGGTCACGCGGCCGAGGATCGAGCTTCGCTGGCCCTTCATGATCTTCTGATCGGAGGCGACGAGAAGGATGCCGATCAGGAGGAACGGCGCGAGGGTGCCGTTGATCACGCCGCTCCAGTAAAGGGCGCTGACCGGGTTGATGCGCGCGAAGTCGAGCGCGATCCCGACGGCGCCGGAGAGCAGCACCACGGCGTAAAACGCGCGCGCCTTGTCGATCTTCTCGTCGAGTCCCTGCCGCCACCCGAACGTCTCCGCGAGCGCGTACGCCGCCGATCCGGAAAGCGTCGGAATCGCGAGCAGACCGACGCCGATCAATCCGGCCGTGTACAGCAGGAAGCACCACTTCCCGGCGAGCGGCCGCAACGCCTCGGCGGCCTGCCGCGACGTCTCGATGTGCGTGATGCCGTGACGGTGCAGCGTGAACGCCGTCGTCACGATGATGAAGAACATGACCATGTTCGAGAAGAACGTGCCGATGCCGACGTCGAGCTTGCGATCGATGATCTCGCGCCGCGTCGCGCCGATCCGGTCGATCGTGAGCCGGCCGACTCGCTTCTCCTCTTCGACCTCCTGCGACGACTGCCAGAAGAAGAGGTAGGGACTGATCGTCGTGCCGAGGATCGCCACGAGCGTCGACCAGGCGGTCTTGCCGTGGAACTTGGGCGGATGGAACGTGTCGCTGATGACGGTCACCCAGTTCGGCCGGAGCAGGAACGCGGTGATCACGTATGCGAAGAGAAAGAGCGCGAGCCACTTGAGTACCTTCGAGATCTCCGCGTAACGCATGAAGACGGTCGCCGCGCTGATCCCGATGCCGAACACGAAGACCCAGATGTGCGAGCCCACGTGCGTCAGCATCTCGGCCGCGTCGGCCATCCCGGCGAGGTCCGCCCCGATGTTGAACGTGTTCGCGGTCAGAAGCGCGAAGCCGGCGATGAAGACGAGCCAGCGCGGGAACTTCCTCCGAAGCGCGCGCGCGAGGCCGGAACCGGAGACCATTCCGATGCGGGCGCACATCATCTGCACCGACGCCATCAGCGGCCAGGTGAGCAGCGCGGTCCAGAGCATCGCCGTCCCGAGTTGTGCGCCCGCAATCGAGTACGTGGCGATCCCCGACGGATCGTCGTCAGCCGCGCCGGCGATCAGTCCCGGTCCGAGGACTGACAGAACGCCGGCGGGCTTCTTCTTCTCATTCGTCATCCGATGCGAAGATACGCTATCGGAGCACCCTCAAATCAATGATCAGGCGCAGGACATCACCCATGATTCGCAGATCGCCGTCCACCATCGCGCCGTAACGATAACGGCGGTAGTAGCCGTCTTCGTATCCACGGCGGAAACCTTCGCGGAAGTAGAAGTTGTAGTCCGCCAGGCTCACGTAGAGTCCGTAATAGCCGTAGCTAGCGTCGAGGTACGCGTACGAGCTCGAGTAGTCGAATCGCCAGTGATCCAGACGGTCGGCCTCGCCCGCCCGGAAGCCCTCTGCGTAGCCGTAATTGATCGCGTCCTGAAAGACGCGAGCGGCGTACTCGTTGATCTCGTACCAGCGTCCGCCCCGCAGGTAGCGGTACCGCGGCGGCGCGGAGAAGAACGGATCGTGGTCCCAGTCGTGGCCGCGGCGGACCCTCAACTGCTGCTGGCGCAGATGGTCGAGGTACTGCTGCTGGATGCGAAACTGAGAATCCCGTTTCTGCTTCCGCAGGTCCGCGGAACGCCGCTCGAGAACGTTGCGCTGGTTGTCGAGATAGCGGTCGAAATCGTTGGTCCGCTGCTTCTCCTGTGCGATGAGGTCGCGCTGGCGCTGCGACTGCTGCAGGTCGCGTTCGCGCTTCTGCTGGTCGTCGCGGCGCTGCTGCCCTTGCCACTGCGGCTGCGGCTGAACCTTCGGTTGCCACTGCGGCTGTGGCTGCGGCTGCGGCTGGGGTTTGGGCGGCTGCTGCGGCTTCGGAGGTTGGTATTGCGGTTTCGGCGGCGGCGGCTGAGTCGTCTGGGTTACAGGCGGCTGTTGCGAATCAATCCCTTTCAGCCCGCTTTGCGCCGATTCCTTATGGTCGGCCGCCTTCTTTCGTTCCTGTTCGCTCTTCTTCTGCTGCTCGGTCTGATTCTCCTGCGCGTACACCGTTCCCTGCGTGATCCAGAGAGCGGCGGTCAGCGCGAGCGCGACCGCTATTCGATTTTTGACACGGATCATGGCGCACTCCTTCCGCTCCGAACTTACTCGTGTCAATTCATGAACGACAGGCCGCCGGTCACTTGTCGGACGTGATCCGCTCACATTTAATTGCGGCATGCGCTCGCTCCGCCCCCTTCTTTCCGCTCTCCTCCTTCTCTTTGTTGCCGCCACTCCCGTCGGGAAGCACGGACTCGACGTTGCCGGAATGGACCGCAGCGTCCGGCCCGGCGACGACTTCTTCGACTACGCGAACGGCAAGTGGGTGGCCGCGACGACGATCCCGCCCGACCGCTCGAGCTTCGGCGCCTTCGCCGTCATCGCGGAGATGGTCGACAAGCGGACGGCCGATCTGATCCGCGACACGAAGGAAAAGAAGATCGCCGACTACTACGCGGCGTACATGGATGAGAAGACGATCGAGGCGAAGGGGCTGCATCCGCTCGACGCCGAGCTCGCGTCGATTCGCGCGATCCACGACAAGGCTTCGCTCGCGCGCGTGATCGGCAGCCAGCTGCGCGCCGACGTCGATCCGCTCAACGCCTCGAACTTCCACACCGACCACCTCTTCGGACTGTGGGTCTCACCCGACTTCGCGGCGCCCGAGGTCAATGCCGGCTACCTCCTGCAGGGCGGCCTCGGCATGCCGGACCGCGACTACTACCTCGGCACGGACGAGCACGCGAAAGCGACGCAGGCGAAGTACCGCGAGCACATCGAGGCGGTGCTGAAGCTCGCCGGCATTGAAGGTGCCGCGGAGCAGGCGGCGAAGATCTATGACCTCGAACATCGCATCGCCGAGGTGCACGTCAGCCTCACCGATTCCGAGGACGTCCACAAAGCGGATAACCGGTGGATGCGGGGCGACTTTGCGGAGCACGCGCCGGGACTCGACTGGCCCGCGTTCTTCGATGCGGCCGGATTGAGCGGCCAGCGCAGCTTCTTCGTCTGGCAGCCGGGCGCCGTCAAAGGCGAATCCGCGCTCACGGCGAGTGAGCCGCTCGACGTCTGGAAGGAGTACCTCGTCTTCCACGCGATCGACCGCGCCTCGGCGCTGCTGCCGAAGGCGTTCGTCGACGAGAACTTCCGCTTCTACGGGACCGCGCTCAGCGGCGCGACGCAGCTCCGCGCGCGCTGGAAGCGCGCCGTCAGCGCGACCAACGGCGCGCTCGGCGACGCGGTCGGACAGCTCTACGTGAAGCGCTACTTCCCGCCGTCGGCGAAGGCGGCGGCGCAGAAGATGGTCAAGAACATCGTCCTCGCGTTCGGGAAGCGCATCGACCGGCTCGACTGGATGAAGCCGGAGACGCGCGCGAAGGCGAAGGCGAAGCTCGGCACGCTCTACGTCGGGATCGGGTATCCGGAGAAGTGGCGCGACTACTCCGGTCTTCGCGTCAGCCGCACCGAGGCGCTCGCGAATGAAGAGCGCTCCTCGCTCTTCGACTACCGCACGGCGGTCGCGCACCTCGGCAAGCGCGCCGACAAACACGAGTGGTGGATGACGCCGCAGACCGTCAACGCGCTCAACATCCCGCTGCAGAACGCGCTCAACTTTCCGGCGGCGATCATGAATCCGCCATTCTTCGACGCCGCGGCCGACCCGGTGCTCAATTACGGCGCGATCGGCACGGTGATCGGTCATGAGATCAGCCACAGCTTCGATGACCAGGGGAGCCAGTTCGACGCGGCGGGACGTCTCTCGAACTGGTGGACACCCGAGGACTTCGCGCACTTCAAGGAATCCGCGGATCGCCTCGCCGCGCAGTTCAACGAATACGAGCCGCTGCCCGGCCTCCACGTGAACGGCGCGCAGACGCTCAGCGAGAACATCGCGGACGTCGCGGGGATCTCGGCCGCCTTCGACGGCTATCGCGCCGGGGGCACGCAGCACGCCACCGCGCAGGGATTCACCGGCGACCAGCGATTCTTCCTCTCGTTCGCCCAGGTGTGGCGCAACAAGCAGCGCCCCGAGGCGCTACGCCGCTCCGTCCTCACCGACGGCCACGCTCCCGCGCACTACCGCGTCGCTACCGTCCGCAACATCGACGCCTGGTACCCCGCGTTCGACGTGAAGCCGGGCGAGAAGCTCTACCTCGCGCCGAAGGAGCGAGTGCGGGTGTGGTGACCGAGGACTGAGGACCGAGGACTGAGGACCGATCAGGTACCATACCCCTCCGGTCCCGTGATCAATGTCTTCAGGAGAGTGGCGCTCGGCTTTGCCGTCGTCTTTGCGGCGTCGGCTACGCTTCTGCTGTCCGATCTCCAGCACCGGCAGCCGCCCCGCGCGCGGAGCTCGGCGAAGCACAAGTGGAAGATCTTCTTCGTCCAGTTCAATGACGTGATCGACGTCCATGAGGCGGAAGAGGGCGTGATGAACGGCTTCCGCGAGTCGGGGCTGCGCGAGGGGACCGACTTCGAGGTCAAGACGCTGAACGCGCAGGGCGACATGGCGACGGTGTCGGCGCTGATCGACGCGTCGATCACCGGCGGCGCCGACATGCTCGTCACCTTCTCGACGCCGACACTTCAGGCGGCGCTGCGGCGCGCGCGGACTGTGCCCGTCGTCTACAACTACGTCGCGTCCGGCCTGAAGGCCGGCGCAGGAAAGAGCAATACAGACCACGCGCCGAACGTCACCGGCGTGAGCCTGCTGCCGGCGAACGACGAGGCGCTGACCATTCTGAAGACGTACTTTCCGTCGATCCACCGCATCGGAACGCTCTATTGCCCGGCCGAGACGAACATGGTCGTTGCGAAGGCCGCGCTCGATAAAAGCGCGAAGAAGTTCGGCTACGACGTCGTCTACGTTGCGGCGGATACTGCGACCGATGTCCCCGACGCCGCCGCCGCGTTGATGTCGCGCGACGTCGATGCGGTCCTGCAGATCCCGGGCAACCTCACGGCTTCGGCATTCGGGAGCATCGCCGACGCGGGACGCAAGGCGCACATTCCGATTTTCGCGTTCCAGAAGACGCAGGCGATCGGCGGCGCGATCGTCGTCATCGCGCGCGACTACAAAGACAGTGGCCGCCATGCGGCTCATCTCGCGGCGCGGATCATCCGCGGCGAGAACCCGGCGAAGATCCCGCTCGAAGATTTCGCGAAGACGAACCTCGTGGTGAACCTGAACGCGGCGCGCGGACTCAACACCACGCTCCCACCCGCGCTGGTCGACTCGGCAAAGGAAGTCATCGGTGGAAATCGTTAAAGAGCGGTCGGGCGACTACCTCGACGTCCGCGTGTCGGGGCGGCTCGACAACCACTGGTCGACGCCGTTCGACGAGGCGATCGAGGAGATGATCCGCGAAGGCGCGCATCACCTGCGCGTCGACCTCACCGACGTCACGTATCTCAGCTCCGCCGGCATCGGCGCGCTGATGAAGGCGTACAGCGACACGACGAATCTGCAGGGATCGTTCGTGATTTCGGCGGCTTCGGAGCGCGTCCGGACGGTTCTCAAGATGGTCGCGCTCGAGTCGCTGCTGTTCGGCGAGGAAGGGGAGCCGGAGCCGCGGATCGCAACGGCCGCTGCGACGGTGACGCAAGTCCAGTCGGAGCACGCTCTCTTCGAGTGCCACTCACTCCCCGGCGCGCCCTGCGACCTTCAGCTGGTCGGCGATCCGACGAAGCTGCAATCCGGTTTCGACGAATCGACGACCCTCGTCGCCGCGCCGGACGTCTTCGCCCTCGGCGTCGGCGCGCTCGGGCACAGTTACGACGAATGCCGCGGACTCTTCGGCGAGTTCCTCGCGGCGGCGGGGACGGCGGCATACATGCCGACCGACGGCACCTCGACGCCCGACTACATGACGCGGTCGGGCGAGCTCGTCGCGGAGATCCAGGCGCTCTACGCAATCGTCTTTCGTGGATCGCCGTCGCATCTTCTTCGCTTCGACGCGGCGACCGCGGGCGGCGCGGTACCGCTCAGCGAGATCGTGAGCGTCTGCGCGGAGGTCGCCGGGACGCCGCAGACCGGCATCGTCATGGCGGCCGAGGTGTCGGGATTGATCTGTACGTTGCTGAGGAGATCGCCGGTCGAGGCGTCGCGATTCGACTTTCCCGCCGTGCGCGAGTGGCTGTCGTACCTGCCGGAGCACGAGCACGGGCGGAGCAGCAGCATCGTCGTCGGCGTGACGTCGAAAACGTCTTCTTCATTTCTCAGGCCGGTGAATGAGAGGCTGCACGGCCACTTCCACGCCGCCGTCACCGCATTCCGCTCATTGCCGCGCGGCCGCGTCGAGATGACCGACGTTCTCGCGCAGGCGATACAGCCGCGCAGCGTCACGTCGATCGTCCACCTCCTGCGCGACGATCGCCCCATCGAAGGGGGCGGCGAGAGCGAGTTCCTGCGGGGCGCGTGCTGGGTCTTTCCGATCGGAGAGGCGTCATGACGCTGCTCGTTTCCGCCTGGACCATCGGCCTGATCCTGTCGCTGCTCGCCCTCGGCGTCTACATCAGCTATCGCGTCTTCGCGTTCCCCGACATCACGGCCGACGGCTCGATCACCTTCGGCGCGGCGGTCGCGGCGTCGATGATCACGCACGGCACGAATCCGCTCACCGCGAGCGCGGTCGCGTTTCTCGCCGGGAGCGTCGCCGGCATCTGCACCGGCGTGCTGCACACCCGGTTCAAGATCAACCAGCTCCTCTCCGGCATTCTCGTGATGACCGCGCTCTACTCGGTCAACCTCCACGTGATGGGGCAGAGCAACCTGCCGCTGCTGAACGCGAAGACGCTCACGACGTACGCCGAATCGCTGGGCCGGCGCATCAGCGGCCGCGACACCGCGAACCTCCTCGGCTGGACCGTCAGCGCGCGCGATCTCGGCTCGCTCATCCTCGCCGCGGCGATCGTCCTCGTCATCGCTCTCATAGCCTTCGTCTTCTTCCGCACGAACCTCGGCAGCGCCATGCGGGCGTCGGGCGACAACGCCCAGATGATCCGCGCGATGGGCGTCAGCGTGGAGAACATGATCGTCCTCGGCCTCGCGCTCTCGAACGGTCTCATCGCCTTCTCCGGCGCGCTGCTCGCGCAGTACCAGGGCTTCGCCGACGTGCAGATGGGCATCGGGATGGTGGTCTGGGGTCTCGCCAGCGTCATCATCGGACGCGCCCTCGTCGGCTCCGACAGCCTCGGCAACGCGCTGACCGGCACGATCATGGGGTCGGTGCTCTTCCGGCTGATCATCGCGCTGGCGCTGCGATGGGGCCTCAATCCGAACGATCTGAAACTCGTGACCGCGCTCTTCGTCTTCGGCGCGCTCGTCCTGCCGCAACTGCTGCCTCGTGTAGCGCGGGCTTCCAGCCTGCGCTCCGGGGCGGGGGCACAGGCTGGAAGCCTGCGCTACACGGGGGGAAAGTGATCAAACATGCTGCAGCTGCGTGACGTCGAGAAGACCTTCTTCGCCGGCACGCCGAACTCGGTGCATGCGCTGAAGGGCGTGTCGCTGACGATCGACGAAGGCTCGTTCGTCACCGTCATCGGGACGAACGGCTCGGGGAAGTCGACACTGCTCAACGCCGTGGCGGGAGCCTTCCCGCTCGACCGCGGCGCGATCTCGCTCGGAGGCCACGACATCACGCGCTGGCCGGAGCACCGGCGCGCGGCGCTGATCGGCCGCGTGTTTCAGAATCCGTTCAGCGGCACGGCGCCGAACATGACGGTCGCCGAGAATCTGGCGCTCGCCGCGCGCCGCGGCCTCGGGCGCGGCCTCGGCCCGCTCCTGCCGGCGCGCCTCGTCTCGGAGCTGCGCGACCGGGTCGCCACGCTCAACATGCAGCTCGAGACGCGGATGGACAATCCGATCGGCACGCTATCGGGCGGCCAGCGTCAGGCGCTGACGCTGCTGATGGCGACGTGGCGCCGGCCGGAGCTGCTCCTGCTCGATGAACACACCGCCGCGCTCGACCCCAAGAGCGCCGACCAGATCGTCCGCCTCACGGATCGGATCGTCTCGCAGCATCGCCTCACGACGCTGATGGTCACCCACTCGATGCAGCAGGCCGCCACCCTCGGAAACCGCATCGTGATGATGAACCAGGGACGCGTTCTCGCCGACTACACCGAGGCGCAGCGGCGGCGCGTCCGTGCGGAAGACCTCGTCAGGCGGTTCGAAGAGATCCGGCGCGACGAGCGACTCGACGTTTCAGCGGCTGAGATGCTCAGGGCCGCTTACGTCTAGTATTGTCCCTGTTCAACAACGGAGGACACATGGCTCTCAGGCGCATTCGTGCAGCCCTTTTCGCATCTCTTCTCATTGTGGCGGCCCTTCCGGTCGCCGCGCAGAAACATCGTTCGGTCAACCCTGCAGCGGATGCGATCACGATCCTGCAGACCACGGACATCCACGATCACGCCAACGGCTCGGGACACGTCGGGCTCGACGTCGATCCGATCACGGGGATGAGCACGTTCGGTGCGTACGCGCGCATCGCGGCGTACGTGAACTCCGTTCGGAGATCGGCGGGCCATCCGGTCATCCTCATCGACTCAGGCGACTGGACGATGGGAACGATCTACGACCTGACGCTCGGCAGCAACCCGCTCCCGCTCTACTTCATCTCGTCCATGCATTACGACGCGGTGACCCTCGGGAACCATGAATTCGACTACACGCCGCGCGGCCTCGCCGGCATGCTGGCATTGGCGACGACGAAGTTCGGATTCCAGACGCCGATCGTCGCGTCGAACATGAACCTCAACGGCAACACCGACCTCGCGCCGTTCGTCGGGACCGGAAAACTGGTCCGGCCGACCTACGTCGAGACGCTCTCGAACGGCATGAAGGTCGGATTCATCGGCCTCATGGGCGAGGACGCGGCGGTCGATGCTCCGGCCTCGGCGCCGGTCACGTTCACCCCGTTGTCGCAGCACTACGACTCCGTTCAGGCCATCGTCGACAACCTGCGCAACGTGCAGGGGGCACAGATCATCATCGCGCTCTCGCACTCCGGCACGAACGCCTCAGGCACGTCGGGCGAGGACGTCTCGCTCGCGCAGCACGTTCACGGCATCGACGTCATCGCGTCGGGCCACACCCATACGCCGCTCGACGCCGCCCATGCCGTGAAGAACGGCACCTGGACGACGCAGATCATCGACGCCGGCTCGTACGGAACGAACGTCGCCCGTTTCGACGTCAACGTGAATCGCGCCGCCGGAACCGTGAAGCCGATCGCCTTCAACAACGTCCTGCTGCTGAACGCCTCGCTCGCGGCGCAGGAGTCGGGGTTGCAGCCGGATGTTCCGACGACTGTCCTCGTCAACCAGACTGACCTGCAGTTGAACGCCGGCCTCGGTCCGATCCTGTCGCAGTTCTTCCCGGACTACAACGCGAGTGATCTCGGCAAAGGTATCTACCACCCGGTCGGAAGCGCGGCGCAGAACATGGTGCCGAACGACCGCGACCCGGTGCTCGCCCCGAACGGCCTCGGCAACCTCGCCGCGGACGCCATCCGGAGCGTTCCGAACTCCATCATCTCGCAGACGCTCACCGCGGTCGGCGGCAATCCCGCGAACCTGCCGGGCTACGACTTCACACCCGTTCAGATGGGCGTCGTCGGCACGGGCGTCATCCGCGGCACGCTGCCCGCCGGTGTTCCGCTGACCTTCGCCGACATCTACAACATCCTTCCGCTCGGCATCTCGCCCGACCAGACGCAGGCGCTTCCGGTCGGCTATCCGCTGATCTCGACCTATGTCGACGTCAACGACGTGAAGAAGATCGCGGCGCTGCAGCTCGTGGGGCAGGCCAACCTCGTCGGCTCCTCGTTCTATCTGAACCTGTCGGGCGTCCGGTACTCGCTCTCCGACACCGGTTCGTACGACTTTTTCAAATACGCGACCGCCGGCGCGGTGCTCTCGATCACGAGCGCCAAGGTGTCGGCCGGCTCGCAGGCGGCGCTTCAGGCGCTCTTCGCCATCTTCTCGGCCGACACCGACAACGGCGCCGCGATGATTGCCGCCGCGAACGCCGGCAATCCGTATGCGACCGCCATCGTCACGCTAAACGACACCAACCCGACCGCCGCGCAGAAGGCGGCGAACGTCACCGCCTTCGGCAAGGTTGCCGCGCAGGCGATCGTCGGCACGCAGCAGGTGAGCGCGCTCATCGCCCAGAAGGCGGTCGGCGCGATCGACACCGTCTCCGGCTTCTCGCCCGCCGACGCGGAGAACACCGGCACCGCGACCGCCATCACGAGCGGCCGCATCCGCGTCACCGCCGACCTGTACTCCATTCTGCTGCTGAACGCCGTCGAGGCGCAGTACGGAATCAAGATCACGCCGTATCAGACGGCCACCGGCACCACAGTCCTCGCCGACATCCCGACCATCCTCGGCAACCGCGTCGACATCGCGCCGTCGACCGCCGGCGTGCAGGAGATGAAGGAGTGGATGGCGCTCCTCCAGTACGTCGGCAGCGGCCTGCACGGCACGATCGGCCCCGAATACTCGTCGTCGATCAACTTCACCGACTTCCCCGGCTTCGGCGCCGCCGTCAAGAACCGCAACGCCTCCTACCCCCTCCCCCAGATCGGACAACTGATCGGCACCGAGGCCGCCCTCTCGCAGCAACCGTAACCGCCCGCAAATCTCGCATCCAGGGGCCGGCTCCCAGCCGGCCCCTGGGGCCGCAGTCCGCGGTTTCAGAAGCTGCCGGAACGTGCCGGAGGCGTTCGCTCCGAGTGAGGTGACGACATGACTGTCAAACGCATGGACAACGTCGGCATCGTCGTCGAGTCTCTCGATGACGCCATCACGTTCTTCGCCGAGCTTGGGCTGCGGCTCGAGGGGCGGGCGAGGATCGAGGGAGAGTGGGCGGGGCGCGTTACCGGCGTGCCGGGGCAGCGCGTCGAGATCGCGATGATGGTCACGCCGGACGGCCACAGCCGGCTCGAGCTTTCGCGATTCCTCGTCCCGCCCGTCGTCGCCGATCACCGGAATGCTCCGGTGAACGCGTTCGGGTACCTCCGCGTCATGTTCACCGTGGATGACATCGACGACACGCTCGCCCGGCTCCGCAACCGTGGCGCGCAGCTCGTCGGGGAAGTGGTCCAATACGAGGACGCCTACCGGCTCTGCTACATCCGCGGCCCCGAAGGGCTGCTCATCGGGCTCGCCGAGGAACTCCAGCGCCGCACGCGGGATTAGCCACTGCTGCACCGACGCGGAACGTGAGGACCGGGCTGCGTCGCATAGAGTATGAGGCGGCATGTGCGGGGTGACAGGATTTGTCGGTGCCGGCGCGGAGGGCGAGCTTCTTCGCGACGTGCGGCGGATGTGCGACGCGCTCGTCCACCGCGGGCCCGACGACGCGGGTGAGTGGGTCGATGCCGGATCGGGCGTCGCGATCGGGTTCCGGCGGCTGGCGATCATCGATCTCTCGGCGGCGGGGCATCAGCCGATGCTCTCGGCGTCGGGGCGGTACGTCGCCACGCTAAACGGCGAGATCTACAACTTCGAGGAGCTGCGGAAAGAGCTGCCGCCGGCCGTGTACCGCGGACATTCGGATACCGAGGTGATGCTCGCGGCGTTCGACGCGTGGGGCGTCGAGGCGGCGGTGAAGCGGTTCAACGGCATGTTCGCGATCGCGGTGTGGGATCGCGAGACGCGCCGGCTACAGCTCGTGCGCGACCGGATGGGAGTCAAGCCGCTCTATTACGGTTTCGCGGGGCCGGCGTTCGTCTACGCGTCCGAGCTGAAGGCGATCCGGCGCCATCCGTCGTTCGAGCCGCGTATCGATCGCGGTGCGGTGCGGTTGTATCTCCGCTTTCTCTACGTTCCGGCGCCGTACAGCATTTACGAGGGCATCCGGAAGGTGATGCCCGGAACGATCGTGACCTTCGATCCGGCGACACGCGACGTCGAGGCGACGGTCTACTGGTCGGCGAGCGAGACTGCCATGCAGGGCGTCGCCTCGCGCTTCGACGGTTCAGACGACGACGCTGCGCGCGAGCTCGAGCTGCTGCTGCGCGACGCGGTGCGCCTCCGGATGATCGCGGACGTGCCGCTCGGCGTCTTTCTGTCGGGCGGCATCGATTCGTCGCTCGTCGCCGCGCTGATGCAGGCCGAGAGCCGCACGCCCGTCCGCACATTCACGATCGGCTTTCGCGACCCCGCATACAACGAGGCGCCGTTTGCGAAGGCAGTCGCTCAGCACCTCGGCACCGACCACACGGAGCTGACGATGTCCGAGCAGGACGTGCTCGACGTCATCCCGAAGCTGCCGGAGATGTACGACGAGCCGTTCGCCGACTCCTCGCAGATGCCGACGCACCTCGTCGCGATGCTCGCGCGGAAGTACGTCACGGTGAGTCTGTCCGGCGACGGCGGCGATGAGTTGTTCGGCGGGTACGTGCGCTACTTCATCGGCCAGCGGCTTCTGCGAGCGTTGCGGTTCCTGCCGCCATTCGCGCGGCCGGCGGCGGGCCGGGCGCTCTCCGCGTTGACGCCGCGCGCGATTGCCACGCGGAAGATCGGCCAGCGGATCGAGAAGGTCGCCCGCACGCTGAAGGCCAACGACCCCGACGAGGTGTACTTCGAACTCGTCTCGCACTGGCGCGACGGCGTCGTCCTCGACGCGCCTCCTGCCGAAGCGCCGGTAACCAATCGCGCCGAATGGCCCGCGCTGCACGACCCGATCGAGCGGATGATGTACTTCGACCAGATCTCGTATCTGCCGGACGACATCCTGACGAAGGTCGACCGCGCCAGCATGGCGGTGTCGCTCGAGTCGCGCGAGCCGCTCCTCGACTACCGCCTCGTCGAATTCGCGTGGCGGTTGCCGCTGTCGATGAAGGTGCGGCACGGAAGAGGGAAGCTGCTCCTCCGCCGCGTCCTGCATCGCTACATCCCCGACGCGCTGATCGATCGTCCGAAGATGGGATTCGGCATCCCGCTCGGCGCGTGGCTCCGCGGCCCGCTACGCGACTGGGCGGAGTCGCTGCTCGATCCCGCCGCGATCCGCAAGTACGGTTTGCTCGATCCTGTCCCGATTCGCGCGAAGTGGGAGGAGCACCTCGCCGGCCGCAACGACTGGAACTTCTACCTCTGGGGCGTGCTCATGCTGCAGTCGTGGCTCGAAGCCGGCGGATGAGGCGCAGAGGGTAGGCGGCGAAGTAACGGAGACTGCCCGGGTCGTAACGGAGGCTCAGAAGAGCGTTGCGCACGAAACTCCCGAGCTGGCGATTTTGAAAATAGCTGCCGGCGAGGATCCGATGCAGCCGTCCGTACGCTTCCCTTCTCAACGCCTGCACCGCCGGATCGCCTGAGGCGAACGCCTTCTCGAATGCCAGCAACATGCTGCTCTCCATCCGGGCGATGTTCAGGTGAATGCCGCTGTCGTGGAGCCGGTAACGGACCAGCGCTGCCGCGACCTGGCCGACCGGATAGCGCGTCGCGATGCGGTAGCAGAAATCCCAATCCTCCGAAGGCGGCAGACGGACGTCGAAGCCGCCGATCTCTTCCGCGATCCGCTTCGGCACGACGATCGTGCTCGCGGCGGCGATGATGTCGGGCTCGAAGCGCAGCAGTGCGCTCGCCAGTTGCCCCTCGCTTTGCTGTACGCGCGTCTCGAGCGTCCTCCCGGAGGCGTCGAAAGACTCCAGGCCGCAGGAGACGAGGCCGAGCGACGGATCGGCGTCGAAGCGGGCCATTTGCAGCTCGAGCTTGCGCGGCTTCCAGATGTCGTCCGCGTCGAGAAACGCGATCGTCGCGCCGCGGGCGACGCTGATACCGCGGTTCCGCGCGGCGGCCACCCCCTGGTTCTTCTGGCGAACGACGCGGATCCGGTCGCCGTACCGGGCCAGGACCTCGGCCGTGCCATCGGTCGATCCGTCGTCGACCACGATCACCTCGAGCGGTGGCAGCGTCTGTGCGAGCGCGCTGTCGATCGCTTCGGCGATGTAACGGCCGTAGTTGTACGCCGGGATGACGACGGAGACGCGGTTCACGCGCCGTTCAGCATAGATCGTTCTCAGGTGCTAGCATCGCGTACGTCCCTTGAGAGTGATCAGGAAGGCGGTCAAACAGCTCCTCCGCCGCGCTGGAATCGACATCCGCTTCATTCCGGAGCTCGGGTTCGACGCCTACTCGGACATCGGCAAGATCGCAGCGAACGATCGCCCGGTGATCTTCGACGTCGGTGCCAATCGCGGAGAGACGATCAAACGCTTCCGGGAGGTGTTTGCCGGCCCCGTCATCCACGCATTCGAGCCGGGCCGCGACACGTTTGCCGGGCTCCAGCGCCGCTGCGCCGGGATACCGGATCTCCATCTCAACAACTTCGCCCTCGGCGCGCAGAGCGAATCGCGTCTTTTTCTCCAGAGCGAGCCCGACACCATGAGCTCGTTTCTCGAGCCCTCGGTCGACGCATGGGGCGAGATCAAGGACCGCTATCCGGTCGAGGTCACCACCATCGACGACTACTGCGCCGCGCGGGCGATCGAGCGGATCGACGTCTTGAAGAGTGACACGCAGGGATTCGATCTCGACGTCATCAAGGGTGCCCGGCAGATGATCGACCGGCGTGCCGTTCGGCTGATCTTCATCGAGATCACCTTCTCCGACATGTACAAAGGGTCGCCACGCTTCGACGAGATCTACGCGTTCCTCATGAGCCGCCGCTTTGCGCTCGTCTCCTTCTACGACTTCTACTACCAGGGCGGGCGGGCAGGGTGGACTGACGCACTCTTCGTCGCTCGGTGAGATGATCGCCCCAGATGCGGATATGGAAAGCGGTCTCCCTCACCAGCGGCACCAAGGTGTATTGGATGCTCGGCGGGATGGTGACCACCGTCATCACGGCGCGGGTCCTCGGCCCTGAGGGACGCGGTGTCATCGCCGCCGTCATGAGCTGGGTCGCGCTCTTTGTCACGTTCGGGCACTTCAGCCTTTCGAATGTGATCGTCTATCTCCTCGGCGGCGAAGATCGTGACCGCCTTCTGCCGATCGTCGCCGGAAGCGTTCTGGCGCTCACCGCGCTGATCACGCTCCTCGGCTGGGCGATCGGCGCCGTGATGTTCCTCGCGACTCGCGGCCGGGTCTTCCAACATATCCCGCCACTGGTCCTCGCGATCGCCTTCGCCGGACTTCCGCTGCTGCTCTGGATGGAGAACGGCAACTCGCTCCTGATCATCCTCGGCGATCTGAAGCGTCTGAACGTCGCGCAGGCAGCCGGGACGACGATCGGGATTCTGCTCGTCTCGGTCATGGTGGGCGTCCTGAAGGGCGGCGTCGCCGTGGCGCTGACGGCGACGCTGATCTCATACATCGTCGTCGTCGGACTCGGGCTGCAACGGATCGTCGCGTCGATCAGGGCGTCGAGCCGGCCGCTCGCCGTCTCCCGCGCCGTCCTTCGTCAACTCGTCAGCGGCGGCCTGCGACTGCATCTCGCGGCCATCAGCACGTTCTTCTTCACGAATATCGCCGTGATCCTGCTGAACCAGTTTCGTCCGGTGGCCGAGGCCGGGTTCTTCCAGCTGACGATGCAGTTGACGCTTGCGATGCAGGTTGTGCCGATGGCGATCGCCATCGTGGCGTATTCGATCGTGACTCGCGATGGCGCCGATGCGGCATGGCGTGAGCACCGGATGCTGATCCTGCAGACGCTGCTCTATTCGGCAGTCGCCGCGGTCATCGCGTACGTGGCGGCGCCGATCGCGATTCCGCTGCTCGCAGGCCGCGCGTTCCTCCCTGCCGTTCCGGTCTTTCGTATCGTTGCGCTCTCGATTTTCGGTATGGGGCTGATGGCGGTCATGGCGCCGCAGTGGATCGCGCGCGGATATTTTCTGCGCGTGGCGATGGTCTCGGTCTTCGCCGCGCTCGTCGGAGTTGCCGGGAACTACCTGCTGATCCCGCGCTATGGGATGGCGGCGTGTGCGTGGGTGATGGTGGCGAGCTACACGATCCACTTCGTCGCGAACGCGGTGTTCGCGTTCTGGATCGAGCGGCGCGCACGCGTGGTTCCGGTTCTGGAGCCGCTGCGAGGCTAGATGGCCCCGGCCCGTTCCCTCTACATCTGCTATTTCGGGCTGCGCGAGCCGCTGGTGCAGACGCAGGTGCTGCCGTATTTGCGTGAGCTCGTCGCCGGAGGGATCGGAATGTCCCTCATGACGTTCGAGCCGGAGCGTTTCGATGAGAGCGCGTGGCGCGACCGGCTGCGCGCCGAGGGAATCGAGTGGTACACGCTGCCATACCACAAACGTCCCACCCTTCCCGCCACGCTCTACGACATCGTGCGCGGCGCGCTTCGGGCCGCGGCGATCGCGCGGCGCGAGAACATCGGGATCTTTCACGGGCGGAGCCACGTCGGCACCGCGATTGGTGCTCTGGCGAAGCGGTTGAGCCGTGCGAAGCTCATCTTCGACTTCCGCGGGTTTCTCGCCGAAGAGTACGTCGACCGTGGCAACTGGCGGAGGGGAGGCGTGCTGTTTCGTCTGACGAAGGCGGCGGAACGGTGGCTTCTCCGGGACGCAGACGGCGTGGTGTTCCTCACGGAGGTGGCGCGAGAAGATCTCGCGGTGCCTGTGGAGGTCATCCCGTGCTGCGTCGACGCGCATCGGTTCGAAGACGCGGCGCGTGCCGACCTCGGCTCCGGCGATCGTCTGGTCTACGTCTACACCGGCGCGCTCGGCGGCTACTACCTCATCGACGAGACCGCGGCGCTGCTCGCGGCTGCACGCCGCGCGGACCCTCGCACCTTCGCGTTGGTGCTCACGCAGAGCGCGCCGCAATCGATGGTCGATGCCCTCGAACGTGAGGGATTCACTCGGGACGACTATCGCGTCCTCACCGTACCGCCTGGAGAGATACCGCGCTATTTGCGCGCCGCCGACGTCGGCGTGTCGCTGATTCGAACGTCGTTTTGCCGCCGCGCCTCGTCGCCGACGAAGTTCGCCGAGTACCTCGCGGCCGGACTGCCGGTGATCTCCACCGCCGAGATCGGCGACCTCGACGTGCACATCGAGGCGAATCGCGTCGGTGTGCTCGTACACCGCCTCGAGCGCGAAGCGTACGAGAACGCGGTTGCCGCGATGACGGAGCTTCGCCGCGATCCGCACCTTGGCGACCGCTGCCGTGAACTGGCGCGTCGCGAATACGATCTGCATGACGTTGGCGGCGCGCGGTATCGCCGCCTGTACGATGCCGTCCTCCGTGCATGAAACGAATCCGTCTCCTGGCGCTCGCCTCGTATCCCGTTGAAGGGGCCTCGTCGCGTTATCGGATCGTGCAGTTCATCGAGCCGCTCGCGCGCCGCGGCATCGACGTGACGTTCTCCCCGTTTCTCGACGCCGCTCTCTTCGACGCACTCTACAAGCCGGGCAAGCTGCTGTTGCGATCGCCGCGACTTCTCTTCCGTGCGGTCGCTCGCCTCGGGGCAGTGTTCGCCGCCACGCGCGCCGACGTCGTATTCGTGCAGCGCGACGCGATGCTCTTCGGCCCTCCGATCGTCGAGTGGCTCATCGCGCGCGTTCTCCGGAAGCCGATGATCGTCGACCTCGACGACGCAAACTGGATCGCGTATCCGAGTCCCGTCTATGGCCGCCTGGCGACGTGGCTGAAGTGGCCGTCGAAGACCGATCGCCTCATTCGCTGGGCTCGCACGGTGACTTGCGGAAGTCCCTACATCGCCTCGTACGCACGCGGAGTCGTCATCCCGACGGTCGTCGACACGAAACGCTTCCGTCCCGCGCCCCGGCCCGATAACGCGACGCCGATCATCGGCTGGGTCGGGACGCACAGCACCTACGCGTACCTCGAGCGGCTGCTCCCGATCTTCGAACGGCTCGCGTCGGAGGTGCCGTTCCGGCTGCGGATCGTCGGGAGCGGGCGCCCGAAGATCGACGTGCGCGGCCTCGAGGTCGAGACGCAGCCGTGGAGTCTCGAACGCGAGGTCGAGGACTTTCAGGCGCTCGATGCCGGCGTCTACCCGATCGACGACGATGCGTGGAGCGCCGGCAAGGCGGGGTTCAAGGCGGTGCAGTACATGGCGACCGGCGTGCCGTTCGTCATGAGTCCCGTCGGCGTCTGCGCGACGATGGGCATCGAAGGCCGCACGCATCTGCTCGCCGGGACGGACGACGAATGGCACGCCGCGTTGCTGCGTCTGATTCGCGACGTGCAACTTCGTGAGTCGATGTCGAAGGAAGGGCGCGCGTTCGCCGAGGCGCATTACGATGTCGAGCCGCAAGCGGATGCGCTTGCGGCAGTCATCCGCGGTTGAGGAGAGTCCCGGGCTGGAGCCGATGACCATTGTGATTCTGCAGGCGCTATTGACGGCGGGTGGCTGTTACGGCTTATGGCGCTTCTGTCGAGCGCTGGGCGGCCGGGGCCGGACATCCGTGATCATCTCTGCCGGTTTCATCATCCGCGCGCTGGTCGCCCAGGTCCTGTTCTGGATCTCCTGGCTGAGCCTTCCGATCGGCCGTCCGCTGCAGCTTGGCAACGGCTTCTGGTTCTTCGCGCTCGACGGCGGCTGGTACCTCGGGTACGCGCACGACCTGCTCGCACGAGGTGCGAAGGCGATTCTCTTCATCGATACGAGCTACGCGTCGCGCATCTTCACGCAATGGTTCACCGTCTTCGCGGGGGCGTTCGGCGTCGTCGCGTCGACGGCGATCCTCTTCAATTGCTTCCTCTACCTGGCGACGTGCGCGCTGATTCTCCGCCTCGCCTCGCGATCGGATGAACGTCTGCGCGATTTCGCGCTCGCCTCGATCGCCCTCGGTCCGGCGGCGATCCTCTGGTCACTGCAGCTCCTGAAAGACACGTTCTTCGTTTTTCTCATCGTGGCGACCGTGGTGATCTGCAGCGAGTGGCAGCGGCTCTGGCGCGGAGAGGTCCTGCGGCGCTGGCTCTCGATCGCCGTCTGCGCCGCCGCCATGTGGTACGCGGTCTACGCGCTCGCCGGGACGCGCTGGTACGTCGGCGCGATCGTCGCCGGCGGCTCGTTACTCTTTCTTGGCCTCGTGGCGAATCTCCCGCGTCCGCGTTTCGCCGGCTCCGTCGTCGCCGTCTTGCTCTTTCTGACGCTCGGCCAGGCGTTCCTGCTCGGCGGCGATCTGGATGTGCCGCCGCCGGTGCGTGCCGCGCTCGATGTGCGGGCGTTGTTTCATCCGCGCGCCGAGACGCGGAATGCGGAGCTGGTCCTGACGACGGCGCGCCGCGGATTTCAGACCACACCCGGCGCGACGATGATCTCTCCCGGCCCCGCGCTCGTCGCTTCAGCGGCGCCCGTCGTCCGGCCCAAGCCTGTCGAAGCGGCGCCGCAGCTTCCCGTGCAAGAGAAGCCGGCGCCCGTGGAGCTGCTCAAACCGGCTGAGACGGCGAGCGCTGCCCCTCCGCCTCCTTCTCCGGCGCCGCAACCTGCGCCGCCGGTTGCTGTTCCGGCTTCGATCCCCGTTCCGGTTTCAACCTCTCCGGCTCCGGCTCCGGCTCCCGTTTTACCCGCTCCCGCTCCTGTTCCCGTTCCCGCTCCGGTTTCACCCGCTCCGGCTCCCGTTCCCGTTCCGCTTCCAGTGACGCAAACGGTCGCGCCGGTGCTGGTGCCGAGCACCGTCTCCGCGGAGAAGACTGCCGAGCCGGCGCCGGAGCCGAAGCGCGTGGCGAAAGCGAAACCAAAGCGTCGCCACCACGTCGTGACGCCGGCGAAGCCGGCCCCGCTTCCGGTGACCGCCCCGGCGCCGGCGAAGGCGACCGTCGTGATCCCGAAACCTGTAGTGGCGGCACCTCCACCTCCGGCACCGTTCGAGCCACGTCAATCGCTGGCGGAAAAGATTGCGACCGGAGCGGCCGCCATGTTCGTGCCGCGCGTAGTGGCTCAGAGCGCCGGTCTGGTGCGGATCGGCGGAGGCCGTGGCTTCTGGCGCTTCGCCGACTTCGACACCCTCGTTTTCGACCTGGTGGTCTTCGCCGCCCTCACGCTCTGCGTCCGCGGAATCCTTCGAAAGAAGCTGCGCGTGACTCCGCTGTTTCTGCTGGTCGCGTCGCTCTTCGCCGGCCTGACGTTGCCGATGATCTACAGCGTGACCAACTTCGGCACGCTATTCCGCCTTCGCGAGATGATCTACGTCGTGGCCGCGCTGATGCCGCTCACGCTGGATCTTCGTACACCCGCACCCGCGCCAGACGAATCCCGGTGAGCGCCAGCACGAGCGTGAAGAGGCCGATCGCGGCGAGGCTGAGGACGAGCGGCGCCCTGCGAACGAGAATCGCAATCATCCCGGCCGCGGCCGCGAAGCTGTAGAGCATCCAGACGGCGTGGCGCTCCGACAGGCCGAGGGCCACGAGCCGGTGCGACGTGTGGTCGCGTCCACCCTGCGATGCCGCACGCCCCGCGAGCTTGCGCATCACCGTGACGAAGGTCGTGTCGAAGATCGGAACGACGAGCACCAGCACCGGAACGGCGAGTACCGCGATGACGCTGCGCGACCGCCCGCCGCCGGTGTGCGTCGCCAGCGCCATCGACGCGAGAAAGAACCCGATGAACATCGATCCGCAGTCGCCCATGAAGATCGAGGCGGGATGGCGGTTGTAGACGAGGAACCCGCCGAGCGCTCCGGCGAGCGCGATCAGCATCAAGGCGGCGGACGGCTGCTGGTTCTGGAGAAAGGTCAGGGCGAGGAAGACCGCCGCGATCGCCGAAACGCCCGCCGCCAGCCCGTCCATGTTGTCGAGCATGTTGACGGCGTTGGTGATGCCGACGAGCCAGAACAACGTGATGAAAAGGTTGGCGGGCGAGTACGGCGTCCATGGCAGCACGAGGCCGAAACCGACGGCCAGCGCCGCGGCGAGGAGCTGTCCGATCAGCTTCTGGTACGGCCTGATATGCACGAAGTCGTCGATGAGCCCCGTGACGAAGAGGACCGCGCTGCCGGCGATCACGACCGCGTATTCGCGGCGCAGCGGAACGAAGATCGCGATCGCGGCGAGGGTGGCGAGCGCGAACGCGATTCCGCCGAGCATCGGCGTCGGCCTCGAGTGCCACCGGTTGTCTTTCGCCTTCGCGACCGCGCCGGTGCTCCGCGCGAGCCGTGCGGCGAGCGGTGTGAGAAGAACCGCGAGGAGAAAGGACGTCCCGCCTGCAAACGCCGCCGAACGGAGAAACGACGGGGCGAAGTTCATCCCGCGACGGCTGGCACGGCGGACAGAATATCGACCGCGTTGCGTCGTGCGAGAGCTCTTCGTTCGGCGATCACGGAGCGGAGAATGTCGTCGAGCGAGGTGCGTGGCGTGAAGCCGATGACCCGTGCTGCCTTCGAGGTGTCGGGCACGCGTCGCGGCATGTCCTCGAAGCCCGCCTCGTATGCCTGGTCGTAGGGGATATGGACGATCTTCGACGACGATCCCGTCAGCGCCAGAACCCGTTCGGCGAGATGGTTGATCGACACTTCCTCGGTCGTCCCGATGTTGAAGATCTCGCCGGGTGTGTCCGGGTGATCCATCAGCAGGAGCGCCGATTTCACGGCGTCGGCCACGTACCCGAAGCAGCGCGTCTGATGCCCGTCGCCGTAGACGGTGATCGGTTCACCCGCGAGCGCCTGATCGACGAGACGCGGCACGACCATCCCGTAGCGCCCCACTTGTCGTGGTCCGACCGTATTGAAGAAGCGGACGATGATCGCCGGCAGCTCTTTCTCGCGGTGATACGCGAGCGCCAGGAACTCGTCGATCGCTTTCGAGCACGCGTAGCTCCAGCGGCTCTTGGTGGTCGCACCCATGACGAGGTTGCCGTCTTCGCGGAATGGAACCTGGTCGCTGAGGCCGTACACCTCCGAGGTCGACGCGATGAGCACGCGCTTCCGCTCGCGAGCCGCGGCCGCGAGCACCGCCTCGGTTCCGCGGATGTTCGTCTCGATCGTCGCGACCGGCCGCTCGATGATCAGCTTCACTCCGACCGCGGCGGCGAGATGAAAGATCACATCGCAGCGGCTGGTGAGATCGCCGAGCAACTCGCTGTTCTCGACGGAGCCGAGGATGAAGTGGAATCGCGGATCGTCCTCGAGATGCGCGAGGTTTTCCCGACGCCCGGTGGAGAGGTCGTCGAGGACGAAGACCTGATCGCCCCTTGTAATGCAAGCGTCAGCGAGGTGTGAGCCGATGAAACCCGCGCCGCCAGTGATGAGGACTCTCATAAGAGGATCTCGGAGTAGAGCGACAGTATATCGGTGACAAGCCGTTCTTTGGAGTATCTGTTTTCGACGAACAAAACGCCGCGCTCGCTTAGTTCGAGCCTAAGTGTTCCATCTTTCAACAAAAAAGCAAGGCCGGAAGCGAATCCCGCGTCGTCATCCGGCGCCGCGGTGATGCCGCGCTCGCGAATCTCGAATCCGTCCCTCCGTTCCACGACCTCGCCGAGGAGGTCGACCACTCCGCCGACCGAGGTGGCGATGACCGGCTTTCCGCACGCCATCGCTTCGATGAGGGCGAGCGGCGTCCCTTCGTTCCGCGAAGTCAGCGCCACGATGTCGAGCGACCGGTAGACGTCCCGCGCGGGAAGCGTGCCCGCGAATTCGACGATGCCCGCCCGCCGCTCCAGCGCCGCGCGATCGGCTCCATCGCCGTAGACGACGAAGCGCGCTCGCCCGCGCAGCCGCTCGGCCACGCGCAGGAACATCTCGTGATTCTTGATCGGCGCGACGCGTCCCACGATTCCGACGACCAACTGTGTGTGGGGCCGGCTCTCAGCCGGCCCGGGCTCGGCGAGCTCCTGAAAGTCAATCCCCAGCGGCACGATCCGGAACTGTTCCGCCGATCCGACGTGGAAGTCGTCCCGGATCTCGTGCAGCTGCTGCTCGCTGAGCACGACGATGCGATCGGTATTGATACGCGCGAGGATCCGCTCGATTGCGAGGAAGAAGCGCGTCTTCCAGCGGCCGTAATAGCTGTGGAACACGTGTCCGTGGTAGGTGTGAACGAACTTCGCGCGGCGATAGAAGAGGCCCGCGATCCGGCCGGCCGCACCCGCCTTCGCCGTGTGCGTGTGCACGATGTCGGGCCGGAATTCGCGCATCAGCCGCCAGAGCCGCCAGATCGTGATCACGTCGGCCGGCGACAACTCGCGGCTCATCGTCGGGATCACCACCGGCGTCACGCCGTGGTCTGTCGCGAAGTGCGTCATGTCCTGCTCGCCGGCGGGGAGAGTGCCGGTCACGAGGAGGGATTCATGTCCGAGCTTCGCGAGTCCCTCATGCAGCCAGACGACATGCTTCGCGGGCCCTCCGACGTTCAGCCGCGCGATGATCCGGAGGACGCGCATCAGTGAACGCGTGCCGCCGTCTCGACGCGCTCGCGGACGTCGCCGGTCAGGTCGTAGACGATGTCGGGTTTGAATCGCGCCGCGGTCGCGAGGTCTTTGACGGCGTCGTCCGTCCGTCCGAGTTGCAGAAGGGTCATTCCGCGGTCGACGTAGATCTCGGGTCGCTGGTCGATCTCCAGCGCCCGCGAGTAGATCTCGACGGCTTCGCTCTTGCGGCCGAGGATCTCGCAGTTCGCGCCGTAGAGCAGATACCACGTCGGGTCCAGCCTTTCGGGCGTTCGGATCTCCGCCAGGTCGCGGAGATTCGTCCGCGCGATCGGCGCCGCCGAGATCGGGTCGACGCTCGGCGCGTTCAACGTCCGCTGCGTGATCGTTACGAGCGCGAAATTCGCTTCATACGGCACGACGCAGACGTAGTACCCGGCGAATGCCGCAAAGACGATCGCCGCTGCTCGAATGACGTTACGCATGCGGCTCTTTCCATGTCAGCGCGATGGCGCCGAGCGTCAACAGGACCAGGCGTGGTGCCGCGAGCTCCAGCGGGAACTGCGCGAGCGTGAGAACGAAGATCACCGCCGCGAGGGGCCACCGGAATGCGCTCTTTCGCCGGCCGGCGCAGACCACGATCGCGGCGAGGAAGAGCGCGTAACCGGGGAGGCCGGTCTCCGCCGCGACCTGCAGGTGGTCGTTGTGCACCTCGCCCCAGTTCATCGGATACCCCTTCGTCCATGCATCCGGATAGCGGCCGAAGAGTCCCACGCGATAGGCCATGTAGTGGAACCTGAAGCATCCCGGGCCGACGCCGAGCAAGGGGTGATCGCGCGTCATGTCGATCGCCGTGAGGAACGGAAGGAGGCGTTCGGAGAAGAGCGTCTGCAGGTCGCGATTCACCGCGGCGTGGCCGAGCTCGCGCATCCCGCGCCCGAGGGTCGTCGACGGCGAGAGGGCGAGGAAGGCGAAAACGACGAGCGCCGCCAGGACGATCAGCGCGGCGCGGCGGGAGTGCACCAGCCCGAAGATGACGAGGCCTGCCACCATCGCGACGACCGCCGTCCGGGTCGCACTCGCCATGATGCCCGCCGCGAGCAGCACCGCGATCGCCGCATAGATCCACCGCCGTTTCCCGGTAGACGTGACCGCAACCGAAACGGCGACGACGGCCGGCGCGGCGAGGTAGGTCCCGACATCGTTCGGATTTCCGAGAAGTCCGACGCTGCTGTAGTGCGCCGGCTGCCCGGGCGCCGGCGGGAACGGCACCCAGATCTTCAACTCCTGCAGGATGACCGCGACCGCGTTTACGCCGCACCCGAGCATCAAGATGTCGAGAAGCCACGGCGAAGCCGCGAGCGACGCAGCAAAGAAAATGATCGCCGCCGCGCCCACCGTGATCAGCGCATCGACGCTGAGCGTCCGATTGGTCGAAGTCAGCGTCGTGATCCCCGCCCACCCGACGATCGCCAGCCCGAGGATGTATTCGCGGCGCCAGGTCGCCTTCCACATCCGCCGCGCCGACGTCGCCCAGAACGCGAGCAGCGCCACCAGCACGATCGCTTCCCCGCGGAAGACGAGCTCCTTCGCCAGCCGGAACCGCTCGGCGCCGCCCGTCACGATCGTGGCGGTGAGCAGCAGCCCCGCCGCCAATACCAAGACGATGGCCCGTTCCGCGGGAGCGCCGTGGATCTTTTTCGCCTGATGTGACAATCGAGCCGAGTTTAGCCGCAGTAGCCGTAATAGCCGCTTCCCTATAATCCGGCGTTCCATGACGAGCGGCTCGCTCCCGCCGAAACTGTCGATCGAGCGGCTCGCGGCGGCCGGTGGCGCCGTTGCCGCGACGCGCGTCTTCGACCTCGTCGCGAGCTATCTCTTTTATCTGCTCGTAGCGCGTGCCGTCTCGACGAGTGATTTCGGACGACTCGTCGTCGCGCTGACGGTTGCGCAAGCCGCCGCCGTTGCAACACGCCTCGGTCTCGATATCGCAGTCATGCGTCGTGCCGCTGAGGCGACGGCATCGGCGGAGGAACGCATCGGCAGAGTGGTCGGTCGCGCTGTCGCGGTGGCCGGCCTTCTGTCGGCGGCAGCGGTCGGCGCGATCGCGGCCGGCATCTTCGTCGTGCCCCAGTTCGCGCATTATCGAGGGGCATTCGCCGGTGCAAATCGATGGGTGCTGTTCGCGATCCCGGTTCTCGCGGCCGCACCGATCGTCATCGCTGCGCTGCGGGGACGCGGCGAGATCGCGCACGCGGCGATTGCGGAAAGCGTCCTGCAGCCAAGTGTCGCGTTAATCATGGCGGCAGTCGCACTTGGCGGCGGCGGAGGAGCATTCGCGAGCGCGGCCCTCGTCGTGAGCACGCTCGCAACGCTCATTTACGCGCTCGCACGCTTGCATCGCGCGGGTGCACTGCGGCGGGGAGCCGCTGCCGACGGATTGATTGCACTCGGCGCGCGCGTCGCCGCCCTGAATGCGTTGAACGCACTGGCGAATGCGGCGGACGTCGTCGTGCTTGCGCGCTTCGCAAATCCGGCACTCGTCGCGTTGTACGCCGCTGCGTTGAAACTCGGTCGTGCGCTTGTATTGACCGGCGAGGCCACTCTGGTCGCGGTCGGCCCTGCCATTCCTCATCTTCTTCGCCACCAGACGTCCGAACACCTCGGAGTGGCGTATCGCACGATCGTTCGCTGGAACACGCTGCTCACCGCTCCGGCGGCACTGCTGTTCATCGCGATTCCGGAACGGATCCTCAGTTTGTTCGGACGTGGGTTCGCCGGCGGTGCGCCGCTGCTGCGAATTCATGCGCTGACGTTCGCGGTGTTCGTGTTCGCCGGACCGGTGAAGTCCGTGCTCGTCATGAGCGGGAAGGAACGATTGCTCACACGCAATGCCGCGCTGCATCTCGCCATCACCACGGCGCTCCTGCTCGCGCTCGTTCCAGGTTACCTCGCCACCGGTGCGGCGGCCGCGCTTCTCGCCGCCACCGTCATCCAGAGAACGCTGCTCGTGATCCACGTCGGCCGAGGACTGGGCATCCAGCCGATCGGCGCGAGAAACGCGTTCGTGTTCCTCTCCTTCGTCAGCGCCGCTGCTGCATCGATGCTGCTGTTGCCCTTCGGCCGGATCATCGCCGCCGGCGCGTCGCTCCTGCTCTTCGCGATTGCCGCTGCGTCGTCGCGTTTCGATGCGCACGATCGCGACGTCGTACGCGGCCTGCTGGGCATCGTCAGACGTCCCGTCAGGCTATAATCGAGCTCTCTGCGGCGATGCTGAGCGTCTCGGTGGTGATCCCGGTACGGAACCGTGAGCGTTGGATCGCCCGCGCACTCGACAGCGCGTTCGCGCAAACGGTGCCTCCGGCGGAGGTCATCGTCGTAGATGACGGATCGACCGACGGGACCATGGATGTCGTCGACCGTTACGGAGAGCGCGTTCGCGTGCTCCGTCGCGGTGGCGGCGGCGCATACGCCGCGAGGAACGCCGGAATCCGCGCGGCGACGTCGCCGCTGATCGCGTTTCTCGACTCGGACGACGCATGGCTCCCGGCGAAACTCGAGCGGCAGTTGCCGCTCTTTGACGGCGCGCAGACCGGTGTGGTCTTCGGCGACGTGCGGATCGTTCGCGATGGGAAGCTGGTCGCCCGCGCGTTCGAGCGAACACCTCCGGGGGAGGCGACGCAGCGCGATTTCGCGCGCGGGAACTTCATCCCCTTCACGACGGCGGTGGTGCGTCGTGAATGTTTCGATCGCTGCGGATTTTTCGACGAAGCGCTCTCCGCCGACTACGTTGCCTTCTTTCGCATCGCGCGACGATATCGGCTCGCCCGGACGGACGATGTCGTCGCCGAGTACACGCTACACGGCGAAAACTGGAGCAGCGATCTCGAGGCTTCGCTCCGGTCGCGACTCCTGTTGTTCGCGGCGGAGCGCGATCGAAGCGCCGACGCCGCCGAACGGCAACTGCTCGAGCAGATCCTCTTCACGCTCCGGCTGCAGTTGCGGATCGCTTCGTTGCGCGGCAAGGCCCGCAGCGCGACGCCGCCGCCTTCCGCGCGCGGCACGGCACGACTCTCGTGGGCCGGATTCTTTCTGTGGAATCGCTGCAAATCGTTCTTGAACGCGCGCCATGTGTGACGTCACGGTTGTTCTCGAGTGGGACAATCCGCGCGCGTACAGCGGCACGGCGCACGAGGAGCGTGCGCTTGCGGCGCTCGCCGTCTGCCTGCGCGAGCTCGAATGCTCCGTCGAGATCATTCACGTGTGTGACGTCCCGGACGCGTCGCGCGTACGGGAGCTCTCGGCGCGTTACCTCACGCAGCTCGAGCGCGTGATCGTCGCACCGGGAGCGCGCTACTACGAGATGAAAAACATCGGCGCCGATGCGGCGCGTGGCGCGATCGTCGTTCTCTGCGACACGGACTGCGAGCTCGAGCCGGGAGCGCTGCGACAGTTGCTCGCCGCGTTCGATGATCGGTCGCGGCAGGTCGTCGCCGGCGCCGCGTACATCGATCCGACGACGTTCACCGGACGCGCCTGGTCGCTGCTGACGGTCTTTCCATCGCGCTCCACCGATGACGCAGTGGAGCTCGTCCCTTCGTTTCTCGCAAACTTCGCCGCCTTCCGCCGCGAGCTCGCGATGTTCCGCTTTCCCATGCACGACCGGATGCGCACGCAGTGCTTCGAGCTGGCGGCAAAACTTCGAGCAAATGGCATCGACATCTGGAGAGCGAACGGGGCGCGCACGAGACATGCCGCGCCCGAAGGTTTCGCCGGATTCCTCCAACGCGCGCTCTGGACTAGTTACGACACGGTCGCCATTCACGCCGCGCGTCCGATGCCGCGCGTGGCGGCAGTGGCGCGATCGTTCGCATCGGTCGCATCCTATGCATTGCGCCGCCTGCGCCGTCTGGCGACACGCTTTTCGGCGTATGGCATTCCGCGCGCCGAACTACCGCTGCAGCTCATCGTCATCGTAGCGTTCACGACAGTCGAATTCCTGCTCCTGCCTCTGCCGCTGCTTCACGGACGTGTGCCGCGGTGGGCGGAATGACCGATGAGCTGCTGTGCGGCCGCGACGTCGTCATCATCTCGTCGATCGACTGGTCGGACCTATGGCAGGCGCACCAGGAGATCGCATCGCGGCTCGCGTGCTCCGGAAGCCGCGTCGTCTATATCGAGAACACCGGCACACGCGATCCGCGCTTTGGCGATTGGCGGCGAGTGGTGCGCCGTCTGAAAGCGTTCCTGCGTGCTCGCAGGTCGGGCGGCGCGCTTCGTCCGGCCGGCCGGGTGCTGGTCATCAGTCCGCTCATTCTTCCGCCGCTCGGCGGTCGTTTGCGTCGTCTCCTCAACCGGCTGTTTGTCGGTTGGATCGCTCGGACGTTGCACGACTACGGTGTGCGCGATCCGATCGTCTGGACCTTTCTGCCGACGGACACCGCACTCGATATCTATCAGCGCCTTCGCACGCCGGCCTCGCGTCTCGTCTACTACTGCGTCGCCGATTTCCCGGCGCACGCCGCGGCGAACGAGCGGATCGCGCGCGCTGAGGAGGCGCTGCTGAAGGAAGCCGCGGTCGTCTTCGCAAACGTCAGCGAGCTCGCGGCGCGGATCCGGCGATCCAACACGAACGTGCACGTCTTCCCGGTCGGGGTCAGTCTCGATGCCTTCACGCCCGGAGTTCCGGTTGCCGCGGCGATTCGCGATCTTCCGCGTCCACGCATCGGCTGCATCGCCGAATTGCACAACACGAAGACGGACTACGCGTTTCTGACCGCGCTGGCGCGGCTCCGTCCGAAGTGGACGTGGATCTACGTTGGTCCTGTGGAAGCGAACGTGGATTTCACGAGCGTACCGAACGTCAGACTCGCCGGTCATGTGCCTCACCGGGAGCTCGCGTCGTACATCGAAGGATTCGACGTCTGTATCGTTCCATACCGCCAGAGTGAATTTATGCGCACCGCGGTTCCGACGAAGATCAACGAGTATCTGGCGATGGCGAAGCCGGTCGTCGCGACGCCGAGCATCTACGCAGAGACGGTAGCGGCCGAGGGAGCCATTCTCGTAGCGCCCCACGAGGCCGGGGCGTTTGTGAAGACGATCGAAGCGGCGCTGGAAGAAGACAGCGATCGGCAGGCCTCACGCCGCCGGCTCTTCGCTTCGCGCGCGGATTGGCAGGAGCGTCTGGCGCAAATGTGCGCGATCGTTCGTGGCACACTGTGAGCGGCGTGCGAATCAAAGCCATCCTACCGCGGCGCCTTCAACGCCGCCTGCGCGACCACATAGAGGACTTCAGACGCCGCCGGCCGGGCCCGCACACAGGAATGCCGGAGAACGGGCTTGCGCCGTCGCAGGTCTATCCCGCCGGCCGCAATTTCGACGAGGTGCTGCGCGAAGGCACCGCGCGGAGGATGGCGGGTCTTCACATCGGCCGCGACACGCCCGTCGCGTCGCTCGGCTCGTGCTTTGCCGACGAGTTCGCAAGACACATGATCGAGAAGCGGTTCAACTACGTCGTCACCGAGCCGAGTCTCTTCCCGGGGTCGGCGGACTGGGGACACGTCTACACCATTCCCGGTTTCCGGCAGATCGTGAGTTACTCCACGGTCGACGACTTTCCGATACCGCTCGAGCGGGGGTCGAAAGGCTGGTTCGACCCGTTGCGCGAGTGGCGCAGCGGATACTTCGCCACACCCGACGAGGCGAGGGAGAAGATCGTGAAACACCGCGCCGCATCGCGCCGGGCGTTCGCTGAAACCGCGGTGCTGATCTTCACAATGGGACAGAACGAAGCGTGGGTCGAGCCGCGCTCCGGCCTTCTCTGGGCTCGGCGGCCGGTCAATCCTGAAGGTTTCGAAGTGCGGACGTTTTCATTCGAGGAGAACGTCGCGCTGCTGAAGGACGCGCTCGCGAGACTGCGCGAGCTCAACCCGCGTCTGGATGTGCTCCTCACCGTGAGCCCGGTCGCGAGCATGGCGACGTTCACGGACAACGAGATCATCACGCATTCATTCGCCGCGAAGTGTCTGCTCCGAACCGTGGCGGAGGAGATCACGCGAACGGTTCCGCGCGTCTGGTATTTCCCCTCGTTCGAGATGGCGCTCGCCTACAACACGGCGACGCAGATGTCGGACAACCGGCACGTCAAGAATCAAAGGATCGATCAGATCTTCGAGATGCTGGATGACACGCTCGTGCGGTGAGAGTCCCACGCGCGGCAGCGCCGTGGAGGATCCTTTTCGCCCTGGCTGACAAGCGAGTCGAGTGTAGCCGCAGTCGCCGTCAGCGCCGCCGCGGTAACGCCTACGCCGAGGGGGGCGGACGTCTCGTCCGCCCCGCCGCGCGCCAGCGCGGCCGCTGGCTGACGCCGAGCGCCCACCGCGACGCGGCCACCCGCCCCCGCCCGCCGCAGCCCGACCACCTCGAGCGCGACCCGTCCACCGAGCGGTGGCGGGTACTCACCGGGCGGTGGCGAGTACTCACCGAGCGGTGGCGAGTGCTCACCGAGCGGTGGCGAGTGCTCACCGGGCGGTGGCGGGTGCTCACCGGGCGGTGGCGGGTGTTCACCGGGCGGTGGCGAGTGCTCACCGGGCGGTGGCGAGTGCACACCGGGCGGTGGCGAGTGCTCACCGGGCGGTGGCGCGGGCTCACCACGAAGCGGCGCGTCCTCATCTGCGAGGGGCCGGCCACCGTTCCGAGGGGCCGCGGATCACCGGGAGGACCGGTATCATCGTTTGTATGTTTTTCCACGATCACAACTCGCCGCACTTCCATGCCGAATACGGCGGCGAGGACGCGCAGTTTGGTTTCGATGGCCGGATCATCGGGGGTTACATCAGCTCTGCAACCGCTCGCCGTCTCATCAAGAACTGGGCGCTCGTGCATCGCGACGAGCTCGAGGCCAACTGGAAACGCGCCAAGCAATTGAAGGCGCTATCTCAAATCCCCCCTCTGGAATGATCGGATGACCAGGCAACAACCAATTCGCGTCACCGCCGCAGAATACGTCCGCGGCTTCTTCATCCGGCTTACGTTCTCGGATGGCAGCAGCAAAGTCGTCGATTTCGCGAGGTGGCTACACGGCGACGTCTTTCGTCCGCTTGCCGATAAACGCCAATTCAAACGTTTCTTCATAGCTGGCGGAACGGTCTGCTGGCCAAACGGCGCTGACATCGCACCGGAAACGCTCCACGCGGTTCCGGCGGTAACGATCAACGCCGCGTAGATGACCCGGCGGCTCAACTCTTCTCGGCAGGCGCCCCCGGCTGGGTAAGAAGGGGGGACAGACTTTCGTTCTTCGGTTGCTGCGAGTAGGGGCAAGGCGCACCACGCTACACTTCAGCCGTTGCACGATCTCGTTTTCCTCGACTCGCGCGATCTGATCGCATGCATCGAACACGCGCGGCCGGTGGGCCACGTGGCTCTCGCGCGAGAACTGCGAGAGCGAAACGCGGTCATCGTTCTCACTATGACGAATGTGCTGGAGACGATTCCTCGCGGCCGGTCTATCAGGGAGACGGTCGACCTGGTCGAGCGACTCGAGTCGCTTCCGCACTTGTTCGTTCGCTATTCGGAGCTCAGCTTGCGGGAGTTCAACGAGGCGGTTCGTGCGTTTTCCACAGGGGCTGCTCCCATCGTCGAATTGCCGATCTGCAAATCGTTCTGGCGTGTGCTTGTGCCCGCGTCGGTCGCTGATGATCCTGCACAGGCAGAGTTCCACCGAGCGCTCGATAAGGTCCCGATGTCTGAACAGATACGATTGGCGCTCGGCAATGGATGGCAGATTGGATCCGACAGCAACGAGTTTGACCCCTCCTCGACTCGTGAACTCGTTGGCGTGCTCAACGTCCATCGAGAGATTCTGGGCGTCAGTCAACCGAACAAGCGCCTTTTCTATCACGCGGTAGCAACTCAGCTCGAGCATTTCCAGCTAACGGTCGACGATTTCGACTCCTTTGCAGATTGGCTGTTCCATTCCCCTAACGTTTGTGCGGCTTGGCGTCTGGGACACGAGGTCTTTCAGGAGTTGAGGCTCGACCAAACCGCCGGTATCACCGGAAATGGCGTCACAGATCTCACCCACGTCTACTTTCTGCCGTACGTCGCGGCCGGTACACTTGATAAGCAGTGGCGAGACTACTGTCATCGCGCGGCACGACGTCTGGCGAGAGTCGGCATCGAACTTCCGTATGCAAACCGCCTCCATGCAAACATCGCTGACATGCTACGCGACTGGTGAGATCCGGGCGCCTAACGTGACTCCCCGTTCTCTGGCCGCGCAACCATGTTCGCCCGTACAGGGTTCAGAACGACGTACCGCAGCACGGCGGCGAAGTACGACTCCTTCTCGATCAGAAACGCCTTGAAACGGCCGCGGTAGAGGTGTCCCGATCGCTCGTGCCGGCGGTTGAACCAGACGACGTACGCGGTGTTCAGCCACTGCATTCCGCGGGATAGGTTCGGCTCCGCCGTCTGAACCAGCAAGTGAAAATGATTGGTCATGAGAACGTAGGCTGAGAGGCTCCAACCGAATCGGACGACGGTTGCGATCGTCGACGAAGATCGGTCGACGTTCGTTACCACGCGAAGTGACGTGATGGATCGCGCCGGAGAAATCGGTACGAAGTGCTCTGGCCATGCACCGAGGCTCCCTCGGATGATTCGCAACGCCGAAGAATCTCCGCGGAGGAGCGAAAACCGAGTCAGAAGCTCCTCGGAATGGAAGATCACACTACGATCGGTGGAGTCGGGGTGTGGAAGGCGAAGAACGAAGATCTGACCCCACGGTCCCCGGGTCCCTGCCCCCCCGGTTCCCCCGCGGTCATCGCGCTAGAATAGCGCGTGTCGCTCCATCGGCGGTATCGACCCATCCAGTGCGCTTATTGTGGCGGCGCGTCCAGCTCCGAATTCAATTACTGTCCACATTGCAGCCGGCTATTGCCGGGCGACGTCGAGTGCCCGATCTGCAAGAGTCCAGTCTCGCGCCTGGGAGCCAAGGCTAGGCCGCTCGGCAGGCAACATTCTGAGAAGAATGTCTACCATCAAGAGTGCTACGCGGCCGTTATGGCTGAACGGAACTGCCCGGTCTGCGGCTCGAAGGTTAGCGGTGAAGCGTGGGAGGGCGCTGACCGCTGCACAGTTTGTGGTCATTCCTTTCGCAACACCGGCGCTTACCCTTTCTCCTGCGTTGAATGTACTCTTCAAATTACAGATGATTTCGCAGCGACAGAAGAACAGCGGCAAGATGACGATCCGGTTCTGTGGCGGCATCGAATTTGTGGTCAGAACAAACATGATCGCGCAACTCACATCACCTGCCTCGTTGATGGTCTCAAAGGATGGCGAGACGAGGCTCGCTTCTGTAGCACCTGCCGCGGTTTTATTTGTTCCCGACACGTGATAGTTCGGCGGTTTTGGTTTCCGAGGGTGTCATGCCCAGCGTGTCGTGGGCATCTCGGCCGGCCGTGACGCGGAACGATGTCGACCATGTGACGGTGCGCCGCCGGTAACGGGGCCGGTCGTTAGGCCTCGATGTCTGCTGGAACTTCATCTCGCTCGAAACTATGCCGAGATTGGATGTGCCGGCACAGGCCATCCAGATCGGCGAAGAGATTCGCCGCGTTAAAACCCAGTCGGTCCAGTTCTCGCCGAATCGCAGGAAAATTTGGCGCGGGTATGAGAAGCTTCGTGAGCCGCCGTTTGTAAAGTTTGTTACGTTCGAGCGGGATGAACCCTTTGTCCTTACCAAGGTACTTGTGAACCGTGAACCACCCAGACTGCGCAATGATTCTCTGCGTTATGTGACGGGGCCGAAAGAGGCGCGTCCGGTTTCCAGAGAACGGGTCTTCGTCGTTCTCCGGCTTCGCGTAATCCGCGTTTTCGGTGTCGAAAATCCAAACTACACCAGGGCCTCCGTTATTTGCCGGCTTCTCGACAGCAAACCAAAGAGCCGCCATCGGGTTGGCCGTCCAGTCTAGCAGCCGCGTAGCCATCCCGTGGTGCTGCGCGACAGCCAACCAATCCCAATCGGACGAAGGCTGCATCCGTAACAGCGGCAGCGCTTGGAGCTTGAAATCTTGCAGCATTCTCCGCTCGCTGTTCTCAAGGTCCGTGCGCAGTCTCAGCCGCGCTATCCGTGGTCGCAGCGGTAGATCTTCGGGTTGTCCACGGAAAAGAACGTCATCTGCATCACACTTTTTCTCCAAGTAGGCAGCGTAAGCCGCTATTGAGGAGATCGTACTCTCCCGCACGCTGGAGACCGCTGGAACCGCAGAACGCTTATTCGCCATCGCTCGCCAGGACCTCGGGAAGAGATTATAAAGACGGTGACGGTGAAATGGGGTCAGGTCGAGAGTTGAAAGATTCGAACGGCTTCGCTCCGACGTCCGATTGACCCCTCAATTCAGCTCGGGCCAATTCAGTGCGGCTGCGAAGCCCGGAATGACGGTCGTCAGCTCTTCGGAATGAGCGCTCGCAATCCCTTCCAGTTCCCGCGAGAGAACGTCGTCCACCGTTGTCCCATCGCGTCGCGCGAGATATGCGAGCATCTCGCGTTGGTACTGCGGCACGCGCGCACGGAGCTCCGAGAGCCGAATCGCCTCTGGCAACACGAGGCCTCCATCCTTGCCCAAAGCCTCCTCGATCTCGGCCTGCGACCACCGCGTTAGAGCGGCGGCCATCATCTCTGACCTCGGAACGCGCACACCGTCGGACGTCGAAATCGCTACAATCAGTCCCTCTGCGATCTCCCGGCGAAGTTGGTGAACGGGACAACCGAGGAGCGTCGCTGCATCTTTTTCCGAGGCATGCGGGTGAGCAAAAAGAAAGATCTTCCGAATCGAGTGGCGCGTTCCGGTGGTCATCTGTGGCCTCGTCCGTTAATATCCCATAGGATATGTTCGACGTGGCGCGTTGTCAAGTGGGAGTGGCGGTAGAGTGCCGAAAACTTCCGCGGAAGGAGAGCTTTTCGGCGGGCATCTGCGCGAGCTACGGGTGAAGCGGCACCTCACGCAACGTCAACTCGCGGACCTCTGCGATTCCAACGAGCCATTCATCAGCAATCTGGAACGTGGAGTCAAAATACCGAGTCTTTCCATGCTGATCCGGCTCGCTGAAGCGCTCCGGTGCAAAGTCGCCGAACTGGTACGCCCGTTTGATCAGGGCAGGCGATAAGCTGCCAGATGCAACCCCCCTGCACACCTGAAGAATTCATGGAGGCATAGTCCATGTTGGATGCCCCGATCATCGAAGATCTGCATCGCATTCGGCGGGATCTCGCGTCCGAGTTCAACGGCGATGTGCATGCCTTCTTTTGCTACCTCCGCGATCGGGAGGCGAAACGTCAGGATCGCTCTGTCACGTTGAAACCTAACGCGCCGGTATCGACGTCAGGAACCACCAAATCAGAGTAGATTCCGATCGGGGCGGGTTGAGGTAACGTCATACACATGGGCCGCACCGAGATTGCCATCACCGTGGATGAACACCTCCTCGCCGAGATCGATCGCCTCGTTCGAGAGGGTGTTTACGCGAGCCGCAGCAAAGCGATCGAAGTTGCCGTGCATGACCGCTTCAAGCGTTGGCGCCATTCGAGGCTCGCTCGAGAATGCGCGAAGCTCGACGCGTCCGAGGAGCAAGCGCTCGCCAACGAAGGCTACGCGTAGCTCGAAACCTCGCGCCGGCGGGGCTGACCCGCCGCCCCCCAAGAAACGAAGCCACTCCCGGTTCTCAGCGGGGCGCCGGCGACCTCGTCGGCGACAGCGTGCATTCCCGCCCGACGCCCTGCGTCCGCGCCCGACCGCCGTGCGTCCGTGCCCGAACGCCATGCGTCCGTGCCCGAACACCGTGCGTCCGTGCCCGAACGCCATGCGTCCGTGGCCGAACACCGTGCGTCCGTGCCCGAACACCGTGCGTCCGTGCCCGAACACCATGCGTCCGTGCCCGAACACCATGCGTCCGTGCCCGAACGCCATGCGTCCGTGCCCGAACGCCATGCGTCCGTGCCCGAACGCCATGCGTCCGTGCCCGAACACCGTGCGTCCGCGCCCGAACGCCATTGCGTCCGTGCCCGAACGCGGTGCGTCCGCGCCCGAATGCCGTGCGTCCCCCGCCCGAACGCTATGCGTCCACGCTCGAACACGCGGGCCTCCGCTCCATACGCGCGCGTCACGGCGCGACACGGCGGTGCCTCTCGCCGCACGGCGGCGCGCCTCGCCGCAGCTGCAACGCCTCCCGCAACACGGCGGCGCGCCTCGCCGCAGCTGCAACGCCTCTCGCCACACGGCGGCCGCCTCGCCGCAGCTGCAACGCCTCTCGCCACACGGCGGCGCGCCTCGCCGCAGCTGCAACGCCTCCCGCCGCACGGCGGCGCGCCTCGCCGCAGCTGCAACGGCTCTCGCAACACGGCGGCGCGTCTCGCCGCAGCTGCAACGCCTCTCGCCACACGGCGGCGCGCCTCGCCGCAGCTGCAACGCCTTCCGCCGCACGGCGGCGCGCCTCGCCGCAGTTGCAACGCCTCCCGCCGCACCGCGGCGCCTCTCGCCGCCTCGCGTTCGCCGTGCACGTGGCGACGGGCGAGGTGGTCCTCGGCACGTCAGAAGCCGCGATAGATGAAGGTGGAGTTGTATGACGCGAAGAGCATGAGCGCCACGACGAGGAGCGCCAGCGCCAGCGAGATCGCGAGGTCGGTCAGAAATGCCTTCATCGATGTATCCCGAACATCAGCGCCAGCATCCGGGCGGCTTTCGGCAGCGGCAACATGAACGGCACCCAGCCGATCGTGACGCAGAGGAACGTGAACGCAACACCGGCCAGTCGAACGGCGCGCGAATCGTACCAGGGGTGATCGGCGATCCAGCCCGGGGTCTTCACGCGCACGACGTGATACAGCGAGAGCAGCGCGCCGTGGTAGACGCCCCACAGGAGAAATCCCGGCGTCAGGCCGTGCCATGCGCCGACGATCGTGAATGTCAAGAGGTAGCTGATGACCGCGATGGCGATCGGCAGGCGCCGGAGGCGTGTTCCGAAGAGCCAGCGGCCGGCCGGCGTGAAGACGTAGTCGCGCACCCACTGCGAGAGCGTGATGTGCCACCGCTCCCAGAACTCGCGGATGTTCTTCGCCAGGTACGGCGCCCGGAAGTTCTCCGGCAGCACGATCCCGAGCGTTCGCCCGAGGCCGATGGCGATGTCGGAGTAGGCGCTGAAGTCGAGCCAGATCTGCAGCGAGTATGCGAAGACGATCACCCACGCGTGCATCGTCGAGGCCACCCACGCGCTCTCCGCCAACGTCTGGCTGAGGATGTCGGCGAGAAAGAATTTCTTCGAGAGGCCGAAGAGGATGCGGAGGAGTCCCGCGTAGACGTTCTCGCTCGACGGCTCCGCATCGCGAACGGCGGCGACGAACTGCGGATAGCGCTTGATCGGGCCGGCGATCCGCGCCGGCGCGAAGAAGACGAACGCGAGGAGATCGCCGAGCGAGACGCTCTCGATTCCTCCGCGGCGGCGTTCGAGGATGACGTGCAGCAGCTCGAACGCGAGATACGAAAAGCCGAGCGGGACGAGGAGGGACAGTTTGAAGTACGCCAGCAGCGCGACGGTGGCGATCGCGGCGATCCACGACATTCGCCTGAAGAACGTCAGCAGCGCCAGTGCGAGCACGACGGCGGAAAACGGGCCGGCGTAGACGAGGTAGAACGCGGCGCCCCAGAACGTCAGCACCGCCGGGCGGTATTTGCGCGGCACGAGGTAGAAGCTGATCCAGCAGCCGAGGAACAGCGCGACGAAACGCAGCTCGGTGAAGATCATGGCGCGGCCTCGTGCTTTGCCAGGGCCGCCGCCACCGCCGCGGACGACGCGGGGACGAGGTGCTGGCCGTCGAAGGTCAGCGCCGGCGGCACGTGAACGATGATCGTCTCCGCATACGGAGCGTAGGCCGCGTTGAAGGCGGCGTCTTCGCCGTCGGTGGCGTTGTTCGTCCATTCAAACTCGAGAAAGACCACTCGCTTGTGATGCGCGCGCGCGAGCGCGGCAAGGTCGTTCTTGATTCTCAGCTGTTCGTTCCAATCCGAGACCCGGCCCGGCTTGCGCGGCGCCCGCAGCGACACCTCGCCCTGGATCGCCGGCCACGCTTCACGCGGATGCGCCAGGCGGAGCGCATTCAGCGGATCCTTCTTGTGCATGTAGACGAAGACGCGCGTCGACGTGCCGAAGAGCGCGGCCTGCAGGCGATAGTTGTCCGCGTAAAGGTGCCACACGCGCCCCAGCCACGACTCCATTCGCGTCTCGACGCGTTTCGGTGCGTCGAGATCGAAGCGGCGCAGGTCGGAGTCTTCGACCGGGATCAGCGACGGCAGCAGCGGGTTCGCGTGTGCGCCGACGATCTGCACGTACAGGACGTCAACGGAGTCGATGATGTCCTTCGCGACGAGATAGCTCGTCCCGAGCTCCTGCCCATTTACCGCGGCGTTGTAGACGCGCGCGTCCGGCTGCAGCTTCTGGAGTTGCGCCGGCACCGCTTCCTCCGGTTTGAGGAAGTACCCGAAGAGCATGGAGTTGCCGAAGAAAACGACGCGCCGATGCGCGTGCTGGGGGTGGTCACGCAGGTATTGAACGAGCGGGCCGAGGGCGAAGAGGTCGGAGTTCTCGAACCGGAACGCGCTCGTACCTTCGTAGTGCCTGCGCTCGAGACGCTCGAGCAGAAACGGGACGGCCTGATCGATCGCGATCAGCCAGAACAGGATCAGCACCAGCCGACGTTTCACACGAGCGCCTTGACCGCCTCGGACAGACAGATCATCGCGCCGTCTTCCTCCCGCCGGATCGTGTAGCGGAAGCCGAGCATGTCCGGATGCGCGCCGCTGCGGAAAACCGTGACGTCGATCTTGAGCGTGTCGTCGACGGCCGCGTTTCCGTAGTACGCGATGCGCCGGTGGCGAAGCGAGCGCTCGCGCTCCTCCGGCACCGCACGCCGCTCCGCCGTGTCCATGAATGCGACGTAGTTCGCGAAGTAGACGAGCCCCGCGCCGTTCGTGTCGCGATCGACGTCGATGGCGTACGTGGCGGTCGACGTCGTCTTCGCCTGCAGCCAGCCTTCGCCTTCATCGAGCACTCCGAGCGTTCCGCTCTCGCTCGCCGCGCGCGTGATCTGGTACGGGTTCTCCTCGTTCGGCAGCGGCGGCAGGTCATGAAAGTCGGCCTGTGCCGGTGGTGCCACACGCAGCCGGCTGTTGCCCTGCTCGGGCGTGATGAAGATGTTCGCGAACCGGATCGACGGCGAGGTCGCGTCATTCAGCCGTTCCGGCCGGTCGAAACGGACGCGTCCCTCGAACGCGATGTTCTTGAACGCGCGGAGATCGATCGCGAAACGGACGGTGTCGTCGAGCCGGAACGACTCGAGCGGCGCGGCCGCGGGGATGACCGTGTCGATGTAGTAGAAGCTCGCGTACACCTCGCCGCCGTCGGCCGTCCGCAGCGAGGAGAGCGGCAGGCCCGCCGCCGCCGCGATCGACTGCCATTGGAAGTGTCCGGCGAACTTCAGCATCAACTGCTCCGCGAAGAATCGGTGATTCGTGTGCGGCAGCCCGAGCGTCAGATCGTAGGTGTAAGTCATTCAGCGCCGTGCGCGCTCCACGAGCGCCGTGATGCGATGGACCGTCTCGAATTCCGTCACCCGAAGCCGTGTCGGATCGAGCACGACGCCGAATGTGTCTTCGAGAAACGCGATCACCTCGAGCACACCGAACGAGTCGATGATTCCGCTGGAGACCAGTGGATCGTCGAATCCGAGCTTGCCCCCCTTGATGGCCGCGCGGAAGCGCTGCACGAGAAACGCGGCGATCTTTTCCTGATCGTGCTTCTGATAGGGGACGGCCATTTCAGCTGTGGTTCTTCTGCTGTTCGATCCAGCGGTTGACGTTCGCCTCGAGCACGTCGAGAGGAACGGCGCCCGAGCCGAGGACCGTGTCGTGGAAAGCACGTACGTCGAACCGCGTGCCGAGCGCCCCTTCGGCGCGCGCGCGCAGCTCCTTGATCTTCAGCTCGCCGAGCTTGTACGAGAGCGCCTGCGCCGGCCAGGAGATGTAGCGGTCGACTTCCGTTTCGACTTCATGCAGCGGCAGCGCGGTGCGTGCGGCCATGTAATCGATCGCCTGCTGGCGCGTCCATCCCTTCGCAATGCCGGTGTCGACGACGAGACGGCAGGCGCGCCACATCTCGTACCCGAGGCGGCCGAAGTCGGAGTACGGCGAGTCGTAGATCCCCGCTTCCTTCCCGAGCCATTCGCAGTAGAGGCCCCACCCTTCGCCGAACGCCGAGATGTACGTGAAGCGGCGGAAGTTCGGCACGTCCTGGATCTCGCGGCTGAGCGAGATCTGGAGGTGATGTCCGGGAACGGCTTCATGCAGCGTCAGCGCTTCCAGGTTGTAGAGCGGCCGGCCCTCGAGCGCGTACGTGTTCACCCAGTAGATGCCGGGCTTGGTGCTCCCTTCCGGTGCGCCGACGTAGCGGCCGCTCGTGTACTTCGGCGCGATGTCGGCCGGCACCGGCTCGACGGTGTAGGGGAGTCGCGGCAGTTTGCCGAACAGCGACGGCAGCTTGCCGTCGATCTTCTTCGCGATGAATGAGGCACGCGCCAGCAGTTCGTACGGCGTCTTCGCATAGAACTGCGGGTCGGTGCGGAGGAAGTGGAGGAACGCCGGCATGTCGCCCTTGAATCCGGTCTTCTTCAACACCTCGTTCATCTCGGCGGAGATGCGGTCGACTTCCTTGACGCCGATCGCGTGGATCTCCTCCGTCGTCAGATTCGTCGTCGTGTATTCGCGGATCTTGTACTGGTAGTACGCGCGTCCGTTCGGCAGGTCGTACGCGGCGAGGGTCGTGCGCGCGTTCGGGAGGTACTCGTTGTCGAAGAAGGTGAGGAGGTCGCGGTAGCCGGGGACGGCCGCCTCCATGATCGCCTTGCGCCCTTCCTCGCGGAGCCGCTCGCGCGCTTCCTGCGGCACGGTCGATGGGAACTTCTCGAACGGCTTCCAGAAAACGCTCTTCGTGACGTCGTCGACGACGTGCGCTGACATTGTCTTGTCGTAGCCGGTGAGGGTCGCGCGCGGGACGGTGAAGCCGCGCTTGATCCCCATCCGCATCAGCTCGATCTCTTCGTGCACGTAGCGCGGCCACTGCCGGAGCCGGCTGATGTAGTTCTCGTACTCCTTCACCGTCGCGAGCGGCATCTCCTGCGGCAGGCGTGAGAAGCCGCTGTGGAAGCCGGAGTCGGCGTTGATCGGCATCTGGTAGTCGCCGAGCTCGTATCCTTCGATCGACTCGTCGAGTTGCCGCTGGAACATGTCGTAGTTGACGACCTCGTTCGCCGGCAGCTTGCTGCGGTCGATCTGCTTCAGCTCCGCCAGCTCCTGTTTGCGGATGTCGTTGCGCCGCGCGAGGTCAGCCGGCGTCATCGACGGCATCCGATCGTCATACTCGTGCCGTCCGACCGACGTCGCGAACATCGGACTCTCCCGAAGCGACGTCTCCCACGACCGATCGAACAACGCGTGGAGCTTCGCCACCTCGGCGTTCTGTGCGGCGTTCTCTGCGTACAGGGGCAGGGCGAGGAGAAGAACGATCAGCAGTCGGCGCATGGGGTGATTAAATCACCGGATGAATGCACTCGTACCACGGCATGACCGCGGAGTGATCCGACATTCGAGCTCGGTTTATGGCAGCTCGGTCGAAGGCGTCCCACTCACGGTGTTCGGTCCCGCGACGGCCGAGGTGCTCATTCTCGCGTCGATTCACGGCGACGAGGCGGAGACGACGGTGGTCGTGTCGGAGGCGTTGCGGACGGTGCCGGCGGGCGAGCTGAAAGCGGCGGTCATCCTCTGCGGCAACCCGGACGGCATGCTGCGCGGGACCCGCGGCAACGCGCGCGGCGTCGATCTGAATCGCAATTTCCCGACGTCGAACTGGAGTCCCGATCCGGTGCACTACAAGAGCCGCGCGAACGACGCGCGCGATATCGCGCTCTCGCCCGGTACCGAGCCTTCATCGGAGCCGGAAACGAAAGCGCTGCTCGCGCTGATCGCGAAGCTGAATCCCCGCGCGATCGTCACGCTTCACTCGGCGCTCGCCTGCGTCGACGACTCGGGTGCCTCGCACCTCGGACGCCAGCTCGCCGACCGCTGCGCGCTGCCGTTCCTGACGGAGATCGGCTACCCGACGCCCGGTTCCATGGGGACGTGGGCCTCGGAACGCGGATTGAACCTCGTGACGCTGGAGCTCGAGGACGCGTCGCTTTACACGCTCAAAGACCGGCACGTCCCGATCATGCTCGACCTGATGACGGGGAAGTTCGAGATCGATGCGGATTCTCATCACTGATTCGGGAGTCGGCGGCGTCTCCGTCGTGGCGTACGCCGAACGCTTCGTGCGCACCGTCGGCTTCACCGAACCGGTGCAGCTGACGTTCGCGAATGCCGCGCCGGCGAACGACTACGGCTACAACTCGATGCCGACGCACGAGGCGAAGATCGAGACGTTCGACCGGTTTCTGCGCAACGTGACCGAGCGCTACGCGCCCGACATGATCTACGTCGCCTGCAACACGCTGTCGGTGCTGCTGCCGGACACGCACCCGACGGTTCCGATCAAGGGCATCGTGGAGACCGGCGTCAGGCTCCTCGTCTCCGAGTTGGAAAAGGATCCGCGCAGCGTCGCGATGATCTTCGCCACGCAGACGACCACCGACGCCGGCGCGTACCCGCGCGCGCTGCAGGAGCACGGCATCGACGCGACGCGCATCGTCAGTCAGGCATGCCCCGGGCTCGCCGACGTGATTTCCGAGGATCGCGAGGGATCGAAAGCGCGCGCGGAGATCGAGAAGTGGGTGCGCCTTGCGATGGAGAAGATGCCGTCGCGCGATCTCCCGATCGTCGCCTGCCTCGCCTGCACGCACTACGGCTACCGCAAGGACCTCTTCGCCGCGGCGCTCGGCCGCGCGACCGTGATCAACCCGAACGAGAGCGCCGTCGCCGACCTCTTCGACCGGACGGGCGGCAGCCACGATGTCGACGTCGATTTCGTCACGCGATACGCCCTCCCGGCCGCCACCGTCGAAACGCTCACGTGGCTGCTGCAAGACATCTCCCCGCGCACCGTCGACGCGATGCAGCACTTCCGACACGTCCCCGATCTTTTCTAAGGCAGGATCGCGAACGCTCTCGCCGGAAACCCAACCCCGTGGTCGACCTTCGGCCACGTCACGACGATCACCGCGCCGCTCGGCGGCACCTTGTCGAGATTCGCCATCGCCTCGATCTGGAAGTGGTTCTGTTTCAGGATCCACGTTTCCGAGTCCATCGTGTCGGTCGTGTCGGTGTCGAGCGACTCGTGCCCGATCGCGGTGACGCCGCGCTCGTTGAAGAGGAACTGGATCGCTTTGAGCGACCACGCCGGGAACGGGCTGCGCTTGAAGCGCGCCTGATCGGAGTCCCAGTCTTTGTACATGTCGGTGCGGAGCGCTGCGAACGCGCCGGTCGGGACGCGGCCGTGTGCCTTCTCCCACGCCGCGATGTCGTCGATCGTCAGCGCATGGTTCGGGTCCTTGCCGAGGAGCGGCGTGACGTCGAAGACGACCAGCGGCAGGATCATCTGCTTGAGCGGGATCTGGTCCATCGTCATCCCGTCGTTGCTGAAGTGCGCCGGCGGATCGCAGTGCGTCCCGTACTGACCGACCATCGAATAGAACGTCGTCCGGAAGCCGTCCTTCTCGATCGTGTACGGCGCGTGCGTCTTCGGATCGCACGCCGCACTCATCGTCGCCTGCCCGAACCCCTGCCACACCGGCGTCGTCGGACTGAAGCTGTGCGTCAGGTCGACGTACTGCTTGCTCTGGATGATGCGCAAGGCGTCAGCGAGGCTGCCGCTATCGGCAGCAATGGCCGGAGAGCTGATCGCGAACACACAAAGAAAAGCAGCGATGCGTCGGAAAGTCATGCGCCGATAGTAGCCAAAAAAAAGGCGCCGGCAGGACTGCCGGCGCCACACAGAAACCGATGAGGATTGCTTACGGGGTCGTGACGATGACGTCGTCGATGAACTCGTTGTTGCCGTAGGCGCTGATGCCGAGGAATCCGAGCTGCGCCGTGGTGCCCTTGTAGGAGGTGAGATCGATCGTGTGCTGCTTCCAGCCGGTCGAGCCGTCGTAACGGTTGATTGCCGTTCCGACGCTGACCCAGCCGGAGCCGGTGTTGACCTGGAGTTGCACCTTGTCGGCGGATGTCGAGTAGCCGGTGTCGTGGTACATCCAGAACTTCAGCGTGACCGTTGACGCGGTACCCGGAATCGCGAAGCCGGTGGTCTGGTAGATGCGCGTCTGCGAGCCGCTGGCGGCGTCGTACGAGTTGAACTTCGCGAAGTAGGTGCCGCTGTGCGGGCTCGTGGTCGGGAGCGTGCCGGAGGTGACGAACGTCCAGGCTCCCCCGGTGCCGGAGACTTGTGCGGTCGCCCAGCCCGTGCTGCTCTCGAATCCGTTCGAGAAGAGCGTCTGGCTCGTAGTGCAGCTGGCGGTGAAGTTGATGCCGGTGACGTTCGCGCCGCTGACGCTGACCGACTGCGACGCAGGCGAGAACGTGCAACCGCTCTTGCTCGGCGTCACGGTGTAGGTGCCGTTCGCGAGGCCGCTGACCGTGTAGTTGTTCGACGCATCGCTCGTCGCGCCCTGCGATCCGGCGGTGATCGTCGCGCCGGAGGTGCCGGCGTTGCCGCTGATCGAGTAGGTCGCAACCGGCATCGACACCGTGCCGGTGACCGTGTAGCTGAGCGTGCCGGCGCCGTAGCCGTTCACGCCGACCCACCACGTTCCGGACGACGGATTGCTCTGCGTGCAAGTCTCATTGCCCGAGGAGGTGTACGGACGGCAGACGTACGAGGTGGACGTCGGCTTCGCGTTGAACTGCGTATAGATGTCGACGTCGCCCGTCGCATTGGTCGTGGCGAACGTCAGGCTCGTCGCTCCGGCCGGGACGCTGATGTAGTAGTACTTCCAGGCGTTCTGCGCGACGCTGCCGCTCACGCCGACGCCGCTGGTCAGCTGCGTGTCGCCGGAGCCGCAGGTCGCGGTGAAGTTCGCGGTCACGTTGGCCGAGGTGATCGTGACCGACTGCGAGGCGGGGGAGAACGTGCAGCCCGACTTGCTCGGCGTGACGGTGTACGTTCCCGCCGCGAAGCCGGACATCGAGTAGTTGTTCGAGGCGTCGCTGGTCGTCGACGACGAGCCGGCGGTGACCGTCGCGCCCGTAGTGCCGGCGCTGCCGCTGATCGTGAACGTCGGAGCCGAGCAGGTGGCGGTGAAGTTGATGCCGGTCACGTTGGCCGACGTGATCGTCACCGACTGCGAGGCGGGGGAGAACGTGCAGCCGCTCTTGCTCGGCGTCACGGTGTACGTCCCGGCGGCGAGGCTCGAGATCGTGTAGTTGTTCGAGCTGTCGCTGGTCGCCGAGCCGGAGCCGGCGGTCACGGTCGCGCCGGTGGTGCCGGCGCTGCCCGAGATCGAGTAGGTCGCCGTCGTCGACGCGGTCACCTTCGCGGTCCAGATCTCTTCCGACGCGTTGTTGCGGCGGTCGGTCCACGACGGGAAGAAGATGTTCGCGTAACCGGAGAGGCTGTTGTAGTCGCCGTACTGGTTGCCGGAGTCAGCGCCCGTGACCGTTTCGTCGGTCATCGCGGTCGTGACCTTGACCGGCGTCTGCCACGTGACGCCGCCGTCGGACGACATCTGGTAATAGACGTCGGTCTTCTTGCGGGTCGAGTCGTTGATCGTGTCGTAGTAGATCGCGCCGATCGTGCCGGTCGTCTCGTCGACGGCGAGGAACGGATTGAACTGGTCGTCGAGGTTGCTCGGGTTGTTGATCTTGACGCGTGCGCTCCACGTCGCGCCGCCGTCGGTCGAGCGCGAGAACCAGATGCGCGTCTTGCACGTCGAGCTCGCGTTCGTGCCCGGCTCATTCGAGGCGGTGGTGCAGCCGGTGTCGCCGGACAGGTCGGTCCAGAGCGCGTAGACGTTGTTCGTCGTCCCGTTGCGGTACGCGCCGCCGGAGACGTAGAGGAGCAGGCGACGGCTGGCCATCGCCGGAATGCCGATGTCGTACGAGTCGTACGTCGTGACGAGCTTCACCGGCGTGCCGTAGCTCGAGCCGCCGGTCGTCGACTTCACGACGAAGATGCCGCGCGACCCGGTGTCGGGGTAGAAACCGAAGACGTCGCCGGCGGAGTTGGTCTTCACGTCGGCGCCGATGCAGGTGCCGGTCGCCTGCGAATCGCTCACCTGGATGGGCGTGCCCCATCCCGAGGAGGTGCGCCGGTTCATGTACGCCGGATTGCCGTTGTGCCAGATCGCATAGATCTGGTTCGCGTACGGAGACGAGGCGCTGTGATCGGTCCAGATCATTTCCTTGTCGGTATTGGTCTGGCTGCCGGAGATCGTGCCGTCGAAGCTCCACGACGCGCCGCCGTTGGTCGACTTGTACGACTGCACCTTCAGCACGCTCTGGTTGGAGCTGATGCCCATGGTGGCGGACCACGCCGAGCCGTCGGAAGTCCAGTCGACGCCCGGATCGGAGTGGAACGCGTCGCCGCTGGCGAGCGGGAGGTTCGTCTGTCCCCACGTCGTGCCGCCGTCGGACGAGTAGTAGACGCCCTGCGTGCCGGAGCTGCTGATGTTGTTCGACGCCGCGATGATCTTGCTCGAGTTCCAGTAGTTGATGCGGATGTCGGACTCGCTGCGGGCCGACGTCTGGGCACCCGAGGTGCGGACGTTCGTCCCGACGGTGGCGTTCATCGTGCCGGCGTGCAGCCAGCGGCCGGGCGTCAGCTCGTTGTCGATGTCGTGATCGCCGAAGGTCGTCCCCGGCGGCATCGTCGCATCGGCTTCACCCGCCTTGAGGTCCTGGTGCGACACCATCCACTCGTAGATTTCCTTCAACACGAACGGATAGCCGCCGGTGGGATCGGTCGTGTTGTAGTTCACCTCGGGGTGCGCTTTCTGCCAGAAGACCTTCAGCCATGGCGGAACGACCGTGTCGGCCGCGTCGCGGGGCTGGAGGCGAGAGAAGTCCTGGTTCTCGCGGATCAGCTTCTCGAGCGCGCTGCCGGACTTCGCGTGCGCGTTCTGCAGCTGCTCGGCGATCGACGGGAACTTAGGCGGATTCGCCTGCGGAGGCAGCGACGCCATGACGGCGTTCGCCGCGAAAAGACAAAGGAGTCCCACTAGAGGAGAGATTTTCTTCAACACACGGCTTTCCCTTCTTTGAAACGTTTTTGCTCTTTTTCGGGCGGGGAGCGGGCCGACCTAGATCAAGATCGGTGCCGTACGAAAAGGGCCGCTTTTCGGTCTTTTTGGCAGCTTTATTGACCCGCCAGCGTGGATGGTGCGGTCAACGGGTGAGCAGTGAGGAACGGAATTGACCCACCCTTGCGCAGATGCGTCGTCTCTTCCCGGGCGATTTTCATCGCCGCTCGCTCCTGCGGCGCAGCCCTCAGGGCCGTCGCCCGCCGCAGCTGGGTATGCTGGGTCACCTGGTATGGTAATATGGGTACGGTGAAGACGACTGTCGAAATCTCGGATTCATTGCTCGATGAGGCAAAGCGAGTGGCATCGCGGGAGTCGAGCACGCTCCGGGAACTGATCGAGGAGGGCCTCAGGCGATCTCTCGAGGAGCGCAAGAAGAAAAAGGGCTTTCATCTGCGCCGCGCCTCGTTTCGTGGCAAAGGGCTTCAACCTGGCGTCTCGGCCGAGTGGGACCATTTGCGGGAAGTCGTCTACGAGGGGCGCGGCGGTTGATCGCCGTCGACACGAATCTTCTCGTATACGCGCATCGGGAGGACTCGCCGTGGTACACCGAAGCGTACGAGAGCATCCGTAGCCTCGCGGAAGGCGCCTCCCCGTGGGCCATCCCCTGGCCGTGTATTCACGAGTTCCTCGCCATCGTCACGCATCCACGGATTTTCTCGCCGCCCACGCCGCTGACGAAGGCGGTCGAGCAGGTCGACGCATGGATGGAGTCGCCGACCCTCCACCTCTTATCCGAACAGCATGGGTCGTGGGATGCCCTGCGTCCACTGCTCGTTGCGACGAAGACGACAGGGCCGATGGTCCATGACGCGCGGATTGCCGCGCTCTGCCTCCACCACGGCGTTCGCGAGTTGTGGACCGCGGACCGCGACTTCAGCCGGTTTCGCGACCTTCGCGTCCGGAACCCGCTGGCCTGAGGTTGCCGTTACGAGAATCCGGTAACCTCGCAACTTCGCCACCATCAGTCCTTGTCCTCCCACGGCGTGGCGCGGAGCTCCTGGACGTGGCCATCGACGAAGATGATGGTCGTGTCGAGCTTGCGCGCGTAGTCGGTGACGTAGCTCCACATCTCGACCGTCTTGCCGTCGAAGCGGGCGCGCGCTTCGCGGCGCTCGGGGTCTTTGCCCATGATGGCGCGGACTTCATCGACCGTCTGGCCGACGCGGATCTGATTGATGTGGCGTTCGTTTTCCTCGGCGCGGCGCCACATCACTCGCGGGACGAAGACGCAGCCCGCCAGGAGCACGAGCGAGAGCAAATGGGTCAGCTTTCGCGCAAAGCGGGGGTCAACTCTTGTCAAGTGCTCGCTCTTGCACCCACTCGCGTGGATGTCGTTTTTCGGTTAACTGCAATCGCATCAACGACTAAAGCCAGTAACTGAACAGTGGCAGCCGCCTTGCGTTTCGTCCACTCCTCGTAGAGAACCCACACTCTACTTCCCCTGCCCGAACCGACAGTTTGGAGGACGAGGTCATGCGTCTGTCGCCCCGCGTGCTGGTTGCGGTTCTCTGTTTCGTCTCTTTGTTCGCCGCCCAATCGATTCTCGCACAGTGCGGAGTGGAGCGCTGGTCGGTCAAGACCGGCACCGATCCCGACGTCGGCCTCGTGAACCTCTCGACGTCGACGGCGACGACGATCGTGTCGCTGCGCAGCCTCACGGCGCCGGCGACGCTCCCTGCGAACAATCGCGTTCAGCCGACCGAGACGACGGTCTTCACGCTGAGTGCGACGCTGACGCAGTACAAGCTCGAGAGCGACTCCGACTACCACCTCGTGCTGAGCGACTCCTCCGGCAACACGATGATCGCCGAGATTCCATCACCCAACTGCGTCGGCGCCGGCAGCCCGTTCGGCCCCGGCATTCAGAACGCGCGCTCCGAATTCGACGCGAAGTACACCGCCACGACGTCGTTCCAGACGGCGAACGTTCCGGTCGCGATCAAGGGAGTCGGCTTCTTCGACTTCCTCCACGGCCAGACCGGCGTCGCGCCGAACGGCATCGAGCTGCACGCCGTTCTCGACATCGTCTTCAACCCATCGTCGTCCGACTTCACGATCGCCGACTCGCCGACCTCTCTCTCGCTGACGCAGGGGACGTCCGGCAACAGCACGATCAGCACGACCATATCGGGCGGCTTCAACTCCGCCGTTTCGCTCAGCGCGACCGGACTTCCGAGCGGCGCGACCGCGACGTTCTCACCGACCTCGATCGCGGCGCCGGGATCGGGCTCGTCGACGATGACGATCAGCACCGCCTCGACGACGCCGGCCGGAACGTACACGATCACGATCACCGGATCGGGCGGCGGCAAGACGCACACGACCACGCTCTCCCTCACCGTCAATCCGACCGGCGGGGGCACGGGCGTGACGAATGGCGGATTCGAGACCGGCAGCCTCTCCAGCTGGACCGCTTCGGGTGTCACGGCGGTCAATACCGCGGCGAAACACACCGGCACGTACGGCGCGCAACTCGGTAGTACCTCGGCGTCGACGGATAGCTCGATCGTCCAGACGTTCACGCTGCCGAGCAACGCCAGCCAGGTCTCGTTCTGGTACGCGAACACCTGTCCCGACACCGTCACCTATGACTGGGCGACCGCGACGGTGAAGGACAACGTCACCGGCACGACCACGACCGTCCTCGCGAAGACGTGCACCACGACGGCAGTCTGGACGCAGGTGAACTGGAACGCCGCGGCGTCGGCCGGCCACAGCGTCACGCTGACGTTGGCAAACCATGACGACAACTACGCCGGCGACGCGACGTACACCTACTTCGACGACGTCACCGTCACCACCAGCAGCGGCGACACCACGCCGCCAACGACCTCGATCACTGCACCCACCAGCGGCGCGACCGTCAGCGGCACCACCAGCGTCACCGCGAGCGCGTCCGACAACGTCGGCGTGACGAAGGTCGAGTTCTATCTCGACGGCGCGCTGCAGGCGACCGATACGGCCACTCCGTACACGTGGAGCTGGAACACGACGACCGCTTCGAACGCGTCGCACACATTGCAGTCGAAGGCATACGACGCCGCCGGCAACGTCGGCTCGTCGTCGACGATCACGGTGACCGTCTCGAACAGCAGCGGCTCACAGCAGCTCCTCGGCAATCCGGGATTCGAGAACGGATCGACGAACACCGCGCCGTGGACGACCTCCTCCGGCGTCGTGAGCAACTCCACGAGCGAGCCGCCGCACGGCGGAACGTGGGACGCGTGGATGGACGGCTACGGCAGCGCCCACACCGATTCGATCCTGCAGACAGTGACGATTCCTTCGACCGCCACCACCGCGACCCTCTCGTTCTATCTCCACGTCGACACCGCCGAGACCACGACGACGACGCAGTACGACAAACTGCAGGTGCAGATCCGCAACTCGTCGGGCACCGTGCTCGCGACGCTCTCGACGTACTCGAACCTCGACCACAACACCGGCTACGCGCAGAAGTCGTTCAATGTCCTCTCCTACAAGGGGCAGACGATCCAGGTCTACCTTGTCGGCACCGAAGACTCGCAACTCCAGACGTCCTTCGTCGTCGACGATTTCGCGCTCAACGTGCAATAGGAGCACACGATGAAAACAATGATGACTTTTGCCATTACGATGATCGCCGCTTCCGCCGCGGCGGTGACGAGTACAGGTGAGCCCCGCGCGCCAAGGATCCTCGTCGACAAGCCGGGCCTCGTAACCACCCTCGACAACGACGGCGGCCGCGTCGAGCTCTATGCGCGCAGCCATGCCGCGCGCAGCGTCGAATTTCACGGCGGCGCCGTCGTCCGCGAGCCGCTCGTCGAGCTGCTGTTTGTCGGCACGTGGGACAAGTCGCGCGCCGAGCTTCTCCGGCAGTCAGCCGATCACATCAGCGCCACGGACGACTTCCAGGCGACGCGCGAGCGCGGCGTGAAAGCGACCGCGCTCCCGATGACCACGCGAACGCTCGCCGGTCGCGACAAGATGAACGACCTCGACGTGCAGTCGATGATCGATCGCGCCATCGAGAACGGATCGCTTCCGTCCCGCAACGACGACACGATCTATATCCTTTTCCTCTCTCCCTCGATCTCGTCCACCCTCGGCGAGAAGGCCGCCGTCACGGACTACGCGTCGTATCACTCCCATTTCCACTCGCACGACGTGAACGTCCGCTACGTCGTCGTCCCGTTCCACGAAGACCTGAACGTGATGAACCAGGCCGCAACAGCCAGCCTGATCCGCGCGATCATCAACCCGGATGGAGACGGGTGGTATTGAGCTCATGACGTGGAAGTGCAGTTCATAACATCCACGTGCAACTGGAGTTTTTCGCGAAAGATCGCGGGGCCGCTCATTGTCTATCTGTGCGTAACGCAAGGAGAAAACAATGAGAACGACAGCGACGAAGTGGGCAGCAAAAGCAGCGGGAACGGGCGTCATGGCCATCCTTCTCGCCGCCCCGGCATTCGCGCAGTCGCGCAGTGACTGGAACCGGAACAACAATTCCAATCGCGGCGCGCAGGCGACTGACACGCGCGGCGACAACAACCGCCAGTACCAGCGGTCGAACCAGAACCAGCCGCAGTACCAGCAGAACCAGGCGCAGCACCAGCAGAACCAGACGCAGCAGTTCAACAACGACAACAGGTATCGTGAGACTCAACGCTCGAACGAAACCGGACGAATCACCTCGTTCGCACGCGAGCGCGACGGTTATCGCGTCGGACTCGACCGCGGCCGCTCCTACTGGGTGCCGGAATCGCGCGGACGCGGACTCCGCGTCGGTCTCTCGATCAACCTCGGTAGCCTCTTCGGGTATCCGGCCGGCTACGGCTATGACAACGGCTACGTCCGTGGCGTGATCGACCGCGTCGACTACCGCACCGGAACCGTCTGGCTGCAGGACGACAGGTCAGGCGCCGAAATCCGCGCCGCCGTCGGCAGCCGCTACGCCCTGCGCGACCTCCATCGCGGAGAGTTCGTCGAGCTCACCGGCCAGTGGATCGGCGGCGGAGTGTTCGACGTCGCACGAATCGCCAGCATCCGATAACACTCCCTGTTTTGCCATCAACGAGCCCGAGGCACTCCGCCTCGGGCTTTATTGTTGTATGGAGCGGAAGCAGGAGATCCACGATGCAGAAACGAAAGCTTGGCAACAACCTCGAAGTCTCGGCTCTCGGCCTCGGCTGCATGGGAATGAGCTACGCGTTCCCGCCAGTGCCGGAGAAGCGGGACATGATTTCGCTGATCCGCGCGGCGGTCGATCGCGGCGTCACCCTCTTCGACACGGCGGAGGTCTACGGCCCGTACACGAATGAAGAGCTGGTCGGCGAGGCGCTCGCGCCGGTGCGCGACCGCGTCGTCATCGCGACGAAGTTCGGGTTCAACTTCGACGAAAACGGCAAGCAGCTTCCGGGGCTGAACAGTCATCCGGACAACATCCGCCACGCGGTCGACGGCTCGCTGAAGCGCCTGCGCGTCGCGACGATCGACCTCCTCTACCAGCACCGCGTCGATCCGGCTGTGCCGATCGAGGACGTCGCCGGCACGGTCAAGGAGCTGATCGCGCAGGGAAAAGTGAAGCACTTCGGCATGTCGGAGGCGGGCGTAAAGAACATCCGCCGCGCGCACGCGGTGCAGCCGCTGACCGCGCTGCAGAGCGAATACTCGATCTGGTGGCGCGAGCCCGAGGCCGACATCCTTCCGGCGCTCGAGGAGCTCGGCATCGGTTTCGTCCCGTTCAGTCCCCTCGGACGCGGTTTCCTCACCGGCAAAATCGACGAGACGACGACCTTCGAACCCTCCGACTTCCGCAACACACTGCCGCGCTATTCAGCAGAGAACCGGAAAGCGAACCAGGCGATCGTCGACCTCGTGAAGCGCATCGCCGGACAGAAGAACGCCACCCCCGCCCAGATCGCGCTCGCATGGCTCCTCGCGCAAAAACCGTGGATCGTCCCCATCCCCGGCACCACCAAGCTCCACCGCCTCGAAGAAAACCTCGGCGCCACGAACGTCGAACTGACCGACAACGATCTGCGCGAGCTCGACAAAGCCTCATCGCAGATCACCATTCACGGCGCGCGGTACAACGAAGCAACGCAAAAGATGATCGACCGATGACAGATGGGGGAAAGGCTCAGGATGACGGAGTGGTTCGGCTGCGCGCCGAAGCCACCGCCTCCTGCACCGCCAGCGGCGCCATCGCGAAGGTGGCGCCGGCGGCGAGGAGGCACCAGAAGCAGAACGCGCGGTGGCGCTTCCACTGATCGACCGACAGCTTCGCGGCGTTGGCGACGTCGAACGCCACCTTCGCCGCGAGCGCCAGAGGGATCAGCGGCATCTCCCGCGCGCGATCCTTTCCGCCCATCGATGCGAGTGCCATCGTGGCGGCGTAGCTCCCGAGGCCGAGGATCGCGTCGGGAACCGAGAACCTCTCGTACGCCTCGGCGGAAGCGTCGACTTTGTCGGCGTCGAACATCGGCAGCGGCGGCTCCGGCAGGTGGCGGATGAGCCCCATCTGATACGCCGCGATCAGCGCCATCGAGCCGGACGCGATCAGCGACAGCCCCACGATCCCGCGGCGCCGGCGAAGACTCGGCGTATTCGCGGTCCGAAGCTCACGGCTGAGCTGGACGGCTGTTTCCTCGTTCACGTCCGTCACTTCTTCTTCAAATACTTGTCGTACCACTCCACGTACCGTTCCAGCCGGTCCGCGGCGTAGCTCGGGGTCGTGATGCCGTGGAACTGCTCGGGGTAGATGACGAGCCGCGTGTCGACGCCCATGCTGCGCAGTGCCTGGTACATCTGCTCGCCGCCGATGATGGGGACGTTGAAGTCGGACTGGCCGCCGAGGTAGAGCGTGGGGGTCTTGATGCGATCGGCGTGGAAGAAGGGGTAGGAGACGCGTAGCCACGGCTCCTGATTCTTCCAGGGCGGGCCGAGCTCGAGGTCGTACTGCGCGGTGTACTGGTCGTGGCCGTACATCGAGAGCTGCAACGCGCTGCCGGCGCCGGCGACGGCGGCTTTGAAACGGGAATCGGACGCGGTCGTGTAGTCGGTGAGGATTCCGCCGTAGCTCCAGCCGCCGATGCCGAGGCGGTCGGGATCGGCGAGCCCGATCTTGACGGCGTAATCGACGGCGGCGAGCAGGTCGACGACCTCCTTATTGCCCCAGTCGGCGAAGATCGCCTTCTGGTATGCGTTGCCGCGTCCCGCGCTGCCGCGATAGTTCGTCGCGAGCACGACGTAACCGTTCGCCGCGAGGAACTGCCGTTCGGAGCTGAAGGAGTGCTGGTCCTGTCCATTCGGTCCGCCGTGGATGTTGAGCAGCGTCGGATACTTGGTTCCGGCGACGAACGCCGGCGGTTTGAACAGCAGCCCATGCACCTCGGTGCCGTCCTTCGCCGTGCAGGTGAAGTCTTCGACGGTGGCGAGCGTGATGTGGCCGAGCCACTCGTCGTTCTCGTGCGTGACGCGGCGCAGCGCGCCGTTCCCGAACGTGTGCACCTCGTCGGGCATCGTGTCGGTCGCCGACAGCAGCGCGAACGCGCCGTCGTTGCGCGGCGAGAGTGACGACACCACGCGCGGGCCGTTCGTCAGCTTCTCGACCGCGCCGCCTGCCGCCGGCATCCGGCCGATGTAGGTGATGCGATCGTCCTGCACGACGAACGAGAGTTGCTTGCCGTCGGCGCTCCAGACGATCGGCTCCTGCACTGCGCGATCAAGTGCGGCGGTCAGGATCCGTGGCGCGCCGCCCGTCGGGCTGATGACGGCGAGCTTGTTCAGGTTGTAGGCGGTGAACTTCGGCTCATCGCCCTGCAGATACGCGATCCACTGGCTGTCGGGACTCCACGACGGCACGCCGTCGTCGGGACCGGGGAACGTCGTGAGCTTCCGCGGCTGCGCGCCCGCCTTCGGCTCGATCACGAAGAGGTCGGTGTTGTCGGCGCGGTCGGGATCCGTTTCGTGATTGCTGATGAACGCGATGAGGCGTCCGTCCGGCGACCAGCTCGGGTTCTTCTCGTCCCAGCCGCCGGAGGTGAGGGGTTCGCTCTTGTGCGATTCGAGGTCGAAGAGCTGCAGGTGCGCGTGCAGCGCGGCGAGGTAACCTTCGCGGTCCTGCTTGAAGTGATAGCGGTCGATGACGATCGGCGGCGCGGTCTTGCGCTTCCAGCCTTCCTTCTTCTCCGGATCCGAATTCGGATCGAAGTCGTCGACGACGAGCACGAGCCGTTTCGCGTCGGGGGACCACGCATAGCTCGCGACGCCGCCTTTGATGTTCGTCAGCTTCACCGCCTCGCCGCCGCGGCGGTCGAGCAGCCACACCTGCGCGCCGAGCTTCTTCTCGTCCTCGTTTCCGCGCTTCGCGAGGAACGCGAGATAGCGCCCGTCCGGACTCCAGCGCGGCCGGCTCTCGCTCGTCTCGGCCGTCGACGTCAGCCGCACGCGGTCCGCGCCGTCCCAGCTGATCATCCAGAGATCGGTATCGCGTTTGTCCTTCTCCGCGTCGACCGTGCTCACGGTGTAGGCGATCCAATGACCGTCCGGCGACACCTGCGGATCGGAGACGCCGCGCTGCTTCGCGAGATCGGCGACGGTGAGCGGATGCCGCTCCTGCGCGTGAATTGTGAGTGCAATCGCAACGAGCAGTGCGACACGAAGACAGCGCTTTGCCATGAAGGCGATTCTAGCCGTCAACGCGGCGTGTGACTCACAACCTCGCCAGCCACGCCTGAACGTCTTGCAGCACCGCGCTCATACTCGGCGCGACGAACAGGCGCTCCTGGTAGCGCGTGGGGTCGTACGGGGTGTCCGCGATGCGGTCGACGTCCCACGGCTCGAGGCGCTCGTCGCGTTCGAAGCGGCCGAGCTCTCCGAAGGAGGAGAGGAGACCGGCGCCGTAGACCTTGAGATTAGCGCCCTCGCGCACGACGCCGAATTCGAGCGTGTACCAGTAGAGGCGTCCGATCCGCTCGATCATCTCCGGCGAGGCGCCGATGACGGCTTCGCCGAAGGCGCGATTGAGCGCCGCGAAATCGGCGTTGGCGAATGTGGCGGCGTGGCCGATCAGCTCGTGCACGACGTCCGGCTCGGGGGTGTAGAGCGGGACGCTGTGATGGCGGATGTACTGCGTCGACATGAAGACGCCGCCGGCAAGCTGCTCGAGGAACGCGCCGGCGGATACCAGACCGGCGACCGGCAGCATGCGGTAGCCGTGCAGCGGCTCGATGACGGCGTTCACCTCATGCAGTTGCGGGATCGTCTCGCGCGAGAGGCTGACGTGCCGCGACGCCTCGAGGTACTCCCGGCAGGCGTAGCGCGCGTGCAGCGGCGCGAGGTTGCGCCAGACTTCCCGCCACACCGAATGCTCCTCGGCGCTGTACGGCGCAATCGGCGGCGGATCGCCCGCCCGGTATTCGAGCGCCAGCCGCGCGATCTCGTTCCTGCGCGTCCGGTATTCGAGGTCGTGGAAGCCCGGATGGTCGGCGTCGAGAGCAACGAGGTCGGGAGTGGTGGCGAGGAGCATGTGGAGCGCTGGCGGCAATCGGGATTCTAACGTTACGTGCCGTTAGAAATCCGTCACCGGATCGAACGTCTTCGTGGGAAACGTCGCGGCCACGGCCGGCGGGTGGATCTGCGGATTAGAGCGTCCGGCCTTGCTGGCGTCGAACACGACGAATCCGGCTCCCGGCGAGCCGTGCGGGAGCGAGTAGTCGTCGACGGGATACGCCGGGTTCGCGAAGCCGGGGTTCTGGACGATGCTTTGGAGATCTTCGCCCACCGTCTGCCGCCACCCTGAGAATGGATAGAACGTCCAGGTGCTGCTTCCGGCGCATGGCGCCTGGGGGCCGGTGCCGGCGGCGGGCTGCACCGCGAACGCCTTGTTGTCGCTCGCGAACTGGCCGTCGGTTCGCCAGTACATGTTGTCGTTCCAGTTCTGGTACTGGGGATACGGGAATCCCGAGCTGTAGAGGCATCCGCCCTGGACCCAGAACTTCGGCGACGAATTGTGGTCGCGGTCGAAATAGAACAGGTTGTTCTCGATGACGTAAACCTGTGCGATCGCGGACGGGACGCCGTTGCCGTAAGGGAAGTTGACGGAGACCATCCCTGCGCGCCCATACGCCAGAATGTTGTTCTTGATCGTATTCGCCTGATTCGGCGCGGCCGGACCATGCGGCGTATAAACGGGATAGCCGGACACGCGATAGACGAGATTGTTCTCCACGTCCACCAGGCCCGTGTCGTCATCGAGATAGACCCCATTGCCGCCATAGCCGTTGGAGTCGAGCGCGGACGCGTCGCTCACGTCGTGGATCTTGTTGTTCAGGATCTTGTTTCCCGCCGCCGTGAAAACCGCGTTTCCTCCATCGATTCGGATCGATCCGCCGTCGTTCATGATTCCCTGCAGCAGGTCGTGAACGTGGTTGAAGGAGATGACGTTGTTGGCGTTGCCGATGCCGCTCGGCATCGTCGTGTCACTGATGCTCTGGGAGGTGGAGATGGCGCAATGGTAGCCATCGTAAACGTCATTGTGCGTGTACAGATTGTCGTGCGCCATCCCCTGGCCGATTCCGAAGGAGGCCGGGATCGTGCGGCCATAGCCCTCCACCACGTTGTTCTGCACGGTGGTCGACTGCGCTTCGTTGGCGTCCGTGTCCGCCTGTAAGAACGGTTCGCCGATGCGGATGCCGAGGGCGCCGAGGTCGTAGAAGGCGCTGTTTTCGACGACGTTGTTCGCCGTCACAGAATTGAGGCTCGTCGACACGCAATACGACGGCGAGAAGCCGTTGAGGCACGGAATGATCTCGAGGCCGGTCCCCGAGGTCTGCGTGACCGTTCCCGAATCGAACGTGACGTTCTGGCAATTCTGAAAAGAGACCGCGGCGCTGACGTCGGGCTCGAGCTCGTGGGAAACGTGGCCCGCCGGCGGCGTGACGTAGTCGTCATGCTCGAAGGTCAGTCCTCGGAACGTCACATACCGAAGATTCGAGGCGACGAGAACCTGCGTGAGCTGAGGAATGATCACGGTATCGCTGTTTGGGTTTTCGCCTGCATTGGCCAGGTAGGAGAGTGTCCAGGGCGACGCGGAGTGGTCCAGAAACCACTGGCCCGGTTGGGTGAGCGCGTCCTTGACGTTTTCGACGAGGTACCGGTTCCCCGTGATGAATCCCGCCTCGCTCGCATGGCTTTGCGAGAACCCTGTCGGGCCGGTCATGTAGACGATCCGGCTCGCCTCATCGACGCAACTGATCCGCAGCTTCGACGTGGTGAATTGTTCGAAGTCGAGGACCTCGATGTCGCCCGCGAGCGCGGGATTCCCAGCCGGTTGGCCGCATGGGTTACCCCCGGCAGGAGCGAGATTCTTCCACCCGCCCGAGATCGGATCGGTCGCCGCGTACTGAAAGCGGTCGAAGCACTCCCACCCGCTGCCCTCGATGTAGACCGCACAATTCGGATCGGGCTTTGGTGCGGGAGGCGGCGGGGCATTGGGACCCGTCAGGTAAACCGTGCTCGCGGTGCGATAGAACGTGCCGAGAGCGCCGCCGAGGCGCGGGCGGAGGCGCCGCACGCCGTTGTAGAAGAGATTCTCGAACGCCGCGGTCTGCGCCGGAAGCGTCACCTTCCAGAGGTTGCCGCTGGCATTCGTCCAGCCGGTGACGCGCACGCCGCCGCTGAAGACGGGCGCTTCTCCAGGGTAGCTCTCATAGATCGTCGGAGACTGCGCCGTTCCGGAATCGGCCGCCGTGAGCGCGAAGGTGGAGCGGAGTGCGTAGTCGCCGCCGCGAACCATCACGATGACCGGACCCGTTCTCGCCGGCTGTGCAGTCCGCAACGAGGCGACGGCTCTACGTGCGCGATCGAGCGTCTGGAACGGTCCGTCCGTCTTCCCGGAGTTCGCCGTCGGAAGCGTCCCGCTGTAGTTGTCGCTTCCGCTCGTCGCGACGAAAAAGTCCGCCCGCGGCGGAGGAACGACCGCTCGATGCTTCGTCAACAGCATCATCGCGATCGCGGCAAGCGAAGGAAGCATCATGAAAGGGACGTTCGGGTCGACGTTTCGTTTAACTCTTTCGTGAACGAACGGAGGAGAATGTCCCTTCCATGCCGTTCGAACAGGGAGGAGACGCGCCGACGGAAGTCCGGGCGGGCGAAGAGAGTGCCGTATCGTCCGCGCGATTCGAGGCGGGCGCGATGGTCGGGGAGCGGTACCGGATCGTCGCGGAGCTGGGGCGGGGCGGGATGGGGCATGTGTTCCGCGCGGAGGACACGAGGCTGGGGCAGCCGGTCGCGCTGAAGTTTCTGCCGCCGCGCACGGCCGGCAACGCGGAGATGCTCGACCGCCTCGTGGCCGAAGTGCGAATCGGGCGCGGCGTCTCGCATCCGAACGTCTGCAGGACCTACGACATCGTTGATACGAGCGACGGGCTCCACTTCATCACCATGGAGTTCGTCGACGGCGAGGACCTCGCCTCGCTCCTCCGCCGCATCGGGCGCTTCACGCTCGAGCGCGGAATCGCCGTCGCGCGTGACATCTGCGCCGGTCTCGGCTCGGCCCATGACCAGGCGGTCGTCCATCGCGACCTCAAACCGGCGAACGTCATGATCGACGGCCGCGGCCGGGCGCGCATCACCGACTTCGGCCTCGCGACGATCCAGGGCGACCCGCGCTCGCGCGAAGTCGCCGGCACCGTGGGGTACATGGCGCCCGAGCAACTCCGCGGCGAGCGCCTCGACGCGCGGACCGATGTGTATGCGCTCGGCCTCGTGCTCTTCGAGATGTTCACCGGACGGCGCATGTACGACGCGAACACCATGGCCGAGGTCCTCGAACAGCACGGACGATCGAAGGTGCTGCCGTCGTCGATCGCCGCCGAGCTTCCGCCGGAGATCGACAGCGCAATCCTCGCCTGTCTCGAGGAGTCGCCCGATTCGCGTCCGCGAAGCGCAAGGGCCGTGGCGGCGATGCTGCCATCGCCCGACGATGCGGCAGCGACGTCCGGCCGCACCTCGTCGTCGCACACGCCGCGCCGCAGCGATCGCGCCGACCGTTCCGTCGCCGTCCTTCCTTTCGAAGACCTCGGCGGCACCGGCGACGACGCGTTCGTCCTCGGCCTGGCCGACGAGATCATTTCGGACCTCGCCGCGATCCGCGAGCTGCGCGTGATCTCTCGCGCCTCGGTCATGCGCTTCCGCGGCCGCGACGACCTGACCGCCGTCGGCCGCGACCTTCAGGTCGCGACGGTCCTCAACGGAAGTATCCGAAAGGTCGGCGACCAGCTCCGGCTCAACGCGAACCTCGTCGACGCGCGTTCGGCCGAGATCATCTGGTCGGAGAAGTTCCGCGGCTCGATGGCCGACATCTTCGATATCCAGGAGACGGTCGCGCGCGCGGTCGCGACGCAGCTGCGCGCGCATGTCTCGGCCGAGGAGAGCGCGCGGATCGCGAGGCGGCCGATCACCGATCCGGTGGCGTGGGAGCTGACACTCCGCGCGCGCACCGAGATGTGGTCAGCGACCGCGGAGAAGTTGCGGTCGGCCGAGGAGCTGCTCGACCGGGCGGAGTCGATCGCCGGCGAGAACCCGGCGATCCTCGACGTGAGGGCGTCCGTCGAGTGGCACTTCTACAACTCGAGAGTGGATCACACCGAATCGCGCCTCGCGCGCGCCGACGCGCTGGCAGCGCGGATCGCGGCGTTCGACCCGGCATCAGCGAGCGTTGCGCGAATCCGCGGCCTCGTCGCGATCAGCCGCGGTGAGGCGAAGAGCGGGAGGCTCCACCTTCGCGAGGCGGTCGAGCGCGATCCGAATGAGGTCGAGGCGGCATTCTGGCTTCTCATGCTGCTGGCCGCCGCGGGAAGGAACGATCTCGCTCAGCCCATTGCCGAGCACCTGCGGCAGCGCGATCCCTTCAGCCTCGGCGGCCTCACCGGCCGCGCCTATTTCGCCATCTTCCGCAATGACATCGAGGAGGCGCTGCAGTTGCTCGATCTCGGCGACAGCCTGCACCCGAACGCCGCTCCCGCGCGTTTCGTGAAAGGCGCCGCGCTGGCGCACGCCGGCCGGCGTGCGGAGGCGTTGAGCGTCTGGAGCGAGCTCGCCGCGGGCGCGAGCTACAACATCTTCCGTCAGATCGCGGAGTTCTCCGTCGCATGCCTTCGCGGCGATCGCGAGCGCGCGATGAAGATCTATCGGGAGACGCTGGAGCACGACGCGCGCGACAGCATCGTCCACGGCGTCGAATTGGCGCTCGCCTTCGCCGCGCTCGGCGAGACCGCACTCGCGGCCGACTGGCTCGAGAACGCCATTCGCCGCGGCTTCTTCGCCGCGGACCGGATCGCAAAGTCGGCCCTCGCCGTCCCGATCCTCGGCGACCCGCGCATCCAGGCGCTTCTCGAGAGAATGCGCGTCGAATCGGCCGCGGTGAGCGCTCGTTAATAACGTGCGACCTCAATATCGCGCGTCGATAACATCCTCGGATGTAGCGAAAGCTCGTGTGGCGCTCCGCTCACGTGTTCTGACGCCGCGCGAGCTCGTTTTTACGCTCGGCCGACATCCTCGGATGTAACGGAAGCTCGTATCGCGCTCCGCGGACGTCTTTTGGATATCACGCGACCTTATTTTAGCGGTTCGCTTACATACTCGGATGTCGCGCGACCGCGTATCGCGCTCGGCTGGCGTCTTCGCACGTCGCACGACCCCGTTTTCACGCTCTGCCTACATCCTCGGATGTCGCGGAACCTCGTATCGTGCTCCGTTAGCGTCTTTCCGATGTCACGTAACCTCATTAGTCATCCGCTTTACATCTTCGGATGCGTCGTGACCTCGTATCGCGCCCGATTACCGCATGCGCGACTTCACGTCCTGGAACCAGTTGATGACCACGTTCATCTGGCCGCTCGACTGTGACTGATCAGCCCCTTCGGAGATGACGATGCGTCCGTCGCGCGCGACGTCATAGGCAGCGATGTTATGGTCGAAGAGAACTTCGGGCGTCCCGACGGTGAACACCGGCTGGGTCTTCACCGACACCGCCATCAGTTTGCCGGTCTTCAGGTAGAGGATTTCGCCCGGGGTGACCCACCTCGCATCGCTCCCACCATCCGTTGAGATCTGCCAGCGCCCCGGAACGCTGCGGGTGGATCGGACATAGAGCTCGCGACGGCCTGACTCATCGGATGTGTAGACGATCCACTTGCCGTCCGGCGAGAAGTGTCCTCCCGTCTCATCCGAGTCGCCCTGCACGAGATCGCGCAACTGTCCGTCGGCCGAGACGATGCCGACATCGGAGCCCGTCTCTTTCCGGACGATTTCGACCGAGAGCTCGCGGCCATCAGGCGAGACATCGAATGGAATCACCGACTCGACAGGCGAGAGCAGCCGCTCCTGATCGCTCGCATCCGACGCGCGCGAAAAAATCTGCCACGGCCCTTTTCGTTCAGATCCGTAATAGATCCGGGAGCCGTCGCTAGACCAGACCGCCGAATTCGTCCGCGAGCCGGGAGCGCTCACGCGCGTGGCGGTCCCGCGTAACAGGTCGAACGTCCACACGTCCCAATCGATCCCGCCGACCATCTTTGTGCCGTCCGGTGAGAATCGCGGCGTGTGGACAGCGTGCGGCGGCAGGCGCGCGTCGGTCGCGACGTTCTTCCCATGCCGGTCGACGATAGAGAGGCGGCCACCTTCATCGGCGCCGAGGCCGGGAGAAAAGTAGACGAGTACGCCGTCGTCTGAGAAGGCGTACTCCGCGCCGCCTGCCGTGTGGTTGGCAACGCCTTGAACGATCTCGACAGGCTCGCCATGCGTCTCGAGCTTTTTCGGATCGAATCCGATCGCGTACAGCGAATTGCCGCGAACGTAAACGAGATGCCCGGTCGGCAGATATCGCGCGTCGCATCCGCCTTTGATGACGACCTTCCGCTCGCCGGTCTCGAGGTTTTGCGCAACCACCGTCGCGTCGTCCCACGAACCGTCCGCAAGAACCGAATAGACAATCGCCTTGCCTCCAGGCAGCACGTGCGGCCAGCGGTGCGCGCGCTCGCCTTTCGTGCGATCGACCTTCGATAGGACGGTCGGCGTCCCGCCGGCAGCGGAGACGCGCTCGATTCCGCCGTAGAAGAAAGGACAGAAGACGATCGTCCCGTCAGGCAGCCAGGTGCCTCCGCGTGAGTACGTCGCCGTCGCGAGCGCGACCGGCTGACCGCCGGCCGCCGGAACCTTCATCAGTTTGTGGTGCGCGAAGAAGGCGAGCCACTTCCCGTCGGGCGAGAAGAATGGTTGCGCCGCTTCTTCCGTGCCGGGGATCGGCTTCGGCTCGAGTTGATCCGCCATGCGTTGAAACAGCATCCGCGTGCCGCCATTCGAAGCGCTGTAGACGATGCGCGTGCCATCGGGCGAGATCGCCGTCACTCCATACACCGACGTCGGCTGCATCGTGACCCTCGGAGCTGCGAATCGCATCACGCGCGCAGGTGTCTGCGGTCGTGTGATCGCGCGTACGGCGACGATCGTGGCGATGATTGCCACGAACGACATCACGCCGGCCAGCCAGGCGAAGCGCCGATTGTGCTGCTGCGAGATCGTGCTCGCATTCTGGCTGCCGCTCGTCGACATCGTCGCGATCCACTTCAACTCTTCCGCGACGTCGTACGCACTCTGCCAGCGCTCCTCGCGCTCCTTCGCCAGGCATTTCGCGATGACATGGTCGAGAGCCGCGGGCGACACCGGCACGATCTCGCTCACCGGCCGCGGCGTCGAGCCGACGATCGAGGCGATGAGACTGGTCTTCGTCTTGCCGTCGAATGCGCGCTGTCCTGTCATCATCTCGTACAGCAGAGTGCCGAGGGCGAAGATGTCGGTGCGCGCGTCGGCGTCGAGCCCCTCCAGTTGCTCCGGCGCCATGTACTGGAACGTGCCGAGGATCGTTCCTTCCGTCGTCAGCGGCTTCTGCATCGTCGCGCCGTCGAGGGCAACTTCGATCGTGGCGCTCTTTGCTAAACCGAAATCGAGAAGCTTCGCCCCCGACTTCGTGATCATCACGTTCGCAGGCTTCAGGTCGCGATGCACGACTCCCGCGCGATGCGCACGATGCAGCGCCTCGGCGATCTGCGCGCCGTAGCGCAGAACGTCCGGGAGCGGCATCGGCCCGCGCGCAATGCGATCGGCGAGGGACTCGCCTTCCAGCAACTCCATGACGAGGAAGTCGTCGCCGACGTCGAACAGCGTGCAGATGTTCGGATGCGACAGCTGCGAGATCGTCTTCGCCTCGCGCTCGAAGCGAATCTTCAGCTGCGCGTTCGCGGTGAAATGGTCGGAGAGGATCTTGACGGCGACACTGCGGTCAAGCCGCGTGTCGCGCGCGTGCCAGACCTCGCCCATGCCTCCAGCCCCGAGTCGCGAGACGATCTCGTAGGGACCAAGGCGTGTACCCGGTTGAACCGACGGCATGAAACTGGACGGATTTGAGAGGCGAGTATACGCCGCGAGAGCGACTGCACCGTATTCGTCGCGCGGCTCTCGTTGTGGTAGATGTACAGTCCGATGACGACAATACCGTCGAAACGCGGCTTCAACCGCACCTGGTACGCTGTCGTCGCAGTCGTTTTGGCTTTCCCAATCCTCTTGTGCGCGCAGAACGGTACCGCGATCTCCGTCGACCACATCGCGCTTCACGTGGCAAACGTAGATACAAGTGTTGCGTTTTACTCCGAGGTGTTCGGCCTGCAGGAGATTCCGGCGGCAGCGAAAGGTCGCCGTTGGCTTTCTCTCGGCGGAGGAGTGGCTCTGCATCTTTTGGGTGGCCGCACCGGTTCCGTGGTCGATGATCGGTCGGTGCACATTGCTCTTACGAGCCGCGACCTGGAGCCGATTCTGCAGCGATTACGCGAACGGCATGTCGTGTGGTTCGATTTCGCCGGCCACGCTGGCGCTATTAGCGCCTCCCGCACCGACGGCGTTCGGCAGATTTTCCTGCGCGATCCTGACGGGTATTGGATCGAAGTCAACGACGCGCTCAAGAATTCGAGCCATTGAAGCGCCGATAATGCGCGCTGCTCAAAGATGACAATTGCCGCCGGCACGCGCATCGGACCCTACGAGATCGTCAGCGCGCTGGGGGCTGGCGGTATGGGCGAGGTCTATCGCGCGACGGACACTCGCGTCGACCGGGTCGTGGCGTTGAAGGTGCTCCCGGAGGAGTTCTTCGACGACCCGGAGCGAGTTCGCAGGTTCGAGCGCGAGGCGAGACTTCTCGCCAGCCTGAATCATCCGTCGATCGCGACGCTCTACGCCTTCGAGCAGTTCTCCGATCGCCACGTGCTCGCGATGGAGTTCCTCGACGGCGAGACACTGGCCGACCGCCTGCGCAAAGGTCCGCTGCCGCTGGGAGAGCTCGTGAAGATCGGCGCGGCGATCGCCATGGCGCTCGATGCGGCACATCGATGCGGCGTCGTCCATCGTGATCTGAAGCCGGCGAACGTGATGCTGACCAAAGGCGGCGTCAAGCTGCTCGACTTCGGCATCGCGAAGATGACGAATCGGGACGCTTCGACGCTCGTCACGTCTCGTGCGACGGCGCCTCGCGACGCGACGCAAGACGGCGTCGTTCTCGGCACGCTGCCATTCATGGCTCCGGAGCAATTCGAAGGAAAGGCTGACGCACGGACGGACATCTTCGCCCTCGGCTCGCTGCTTTATCTTGCGACGACCGGCCGCCGCGCGTTCATCGGAACGAGCGAAGCGTCGCTGATTGCCGCGATCCTCACAACCGAGCCGCCGCCGATCTCGACCATCGATCCGTCGTTGCCGCCACTGCTCGACCGCGTGGTGCGGACGTGCATGGCGAAGAATCCCGACGAACGCTGGCAGAGCGCGGCTGATGTCGCGAAGGAGCTCGAGTGGCTCGCGGAAGCGCCGACGGACTCTCTGCGCATCGAACCGCTTCCGAGGCGACGACAGGTACTTGGGGCCCGCGCCGCCTGGGCGGTGGCCGCGCTCTCGCTGATCGTGGCTGCCTCCATGCCGTTCCTCTTTCGCCGCAAAACCGGCGAAGAGGAAGTCACCCGGTTCAAGATCCTCGCACCTCCGGGCGAGACGTTCTTCGGTCTCGCAGTACTTTCGCCGGACGGCCGCCGGCTGCTGACGCAGCTTCGTGACGACGCGGGGAAGAACCGGCTGGCCATCCGCGACTTCGACAAGCTCGATTTCCGGATGCTTCCGATCGCGGAGGACACGCGCGGTGCGTTCTGGTCGCCGGACGGCCGCGAGATCGCGTTCTTCGCCGGCGGGAAGCTGAAGCGCATTTCAGTCGATGGCGGCGCTGCGCGCACTCTGTGTGATGCCGGGGCTGCCGTCTGGGGTGCGTGGAGCCCCGAGGGGACGATTCTCTTCTCGAAGAATTTCGGCGACAGGCTGTACGCCGTGCCGGCTGCTGGCGGCCCGCTCACGACGGCAATGAATCTGGCCGCCGGCGAGACCATGCAGATCCAGCCGTCGTTTCTTCCCGATGGCCGCCACTTCGTCTACTTCTCGTCGAACACCGACCTGTCGAAGAGGACGATTCGCGTCGGATCGCTCGATTCGAAAGAGACGCGCTTGCTGTTCGAATCCGATTCGAACGCGGTGTGGGCCGATGGTCATCTGATCTTTGCGCGCGATGACGCCGTGCTCGCGTGGCGCTTCGACCCCAGGAAGCTCGCTCTCATCGGCGAGCCGTTCCCGGCTTTCGAAAATGTTCATTGGACGCTCGGGGACAACTACCTGTCGCTTTCGGCCGCCGGGAACCGCGTTGCGTATGTCTCCTGGGACCTGCGGCGTCAGCTGCGCTGGGTCGATCGGAAGGGTCGCGAGCTGGGTTCGATTGGTGCCGTAGCGGGTTACGCGGACGTCGGGCTCTCGCCGGATGGACGGCATGCGGCTGTCACGATCCGCACGCCGGCTCACGGCGGCAACGGGCGAATCGCCATACTGGATGCAGTGAAGGGCACCCCGGAAGGAATGTCCTCGGAAGCCGTATACGATTCGACGAATCCGGCCTGGTTTCCCGCCTCGGATCGAGTCGCGTACGCGTCGGATCGCTGGGGCTGGTACGACATCTTCGAGCGGCCGGCTGGCGGCGGCAGCGAAAAGCTTCTCTATCGGTCGACGCAGGATAAGTCCGTCGCCGCCGTTTTCCCCGATGCGCGTCGTGTCCTCATGAGCGTCTACGAAGCGACGCGTTACCGCGCGTGGGTGCTGTCGCTCGGCGACTCCCCGCACCTCGAACGTGCCGGCACCGAACTGCCGTCGTCACAGGAGCACCTGACGCTCTCTGCGGACGGAAGGTGGATGGCATTCGATTCGATCGACTCCGGAAAGCGCGAGGTCTGCGTCGCATCCGTCGCCGGCGGACCGGCGGTTCAGGTCTCCAATGGCGGCGGGCAAATGCCGCTGTTCAACCGAACGGGCGGAGAGCTTTTCTATGTAGCACCCGACGGCATGCTCATGACCGTGTCGCTTCACGTCGCCGGCGATCGCGTCGAGGCCGCGGAGCCGCAACCGCTCTTCGCGCTGAACTTCGATCTCTCCGGCGAGCTCGTCTGGCACCGCGTGCCCTATGCCGCCTCAGTCGACGGACAGCGCTTTCTCGTGATCCGCCGCGCACCCGGGGTGGAGGCTGACGGTGTGGTCGTGGTCACGAATTGGGCGGGTAGGGCGGCGGAGGGGAGGTAAGGGGCACGCCGGGGCAGGATCTGAACCTGCGATGGTGGGTATCGGAAGCCGTCGAGGACCAGATCAACATGGCCCACCATCAAGTTTCGGATCTTGAACCACGCGTCGGCCTCTACGAGCTTTCTCAAATTCCGTCTGCGCGCGGAGCCAATGCTGATATTCGCGCAGCATCTGAAACTCGGGATCGTCATAAAAAAGACTACCGGCGCTGCTGAATCGACCGTGATACTTAGCTCCAGGTTTCTTAACGTAGGGAAGAACCGTGCGCGATGTCTGAAAGAAACACATCTGCGCAATCCGCACGCCCGGATATAACGGCAATGGTCCCTTTCCAAAGTTCTGCAGCTCGAATGTCAAAACACCTTCAAAACCCGGATCTACAAACCCAGCTGTGGAATGAACCTGAAGGCCAAGTCGACCCCATGTACTACGCCCTTCGAGGCGTCCCGCGAGGTCGTGAGGTAATCGCACAAACTCGAGCGTCGCCGCAAGCGCGAATTCTCCGGGATGCAGAATAAAACGCTCCATTGGGGCGCAATGTATCTTAGTGGTGTAGCTCTCAATCTCGCGTCTAAGCTCCTCGGGATCCTTTGTAGGGTCGAGATGAGTGTTCTTGGTGATATTGAAAACATCAAACTCAAAGCCCAGCCTAAGATCGATAGATGTCGGGCCAATCTGCCGTCCTGGATCGAGAACGGGCGTAATGACCAGGCTACCGTCCGTAAGCCGTTCAATGATATCCCTTTCATTCAGAACAGCGCTCTCTCTAGGCAATAGGTCGCTCCCCTGGCCTAAATTTCACAAAAAGGCGACCAAAATAGGCAGTCTCTATGGAGTTTCGCAAGATATCATCGAGAAGAAACAGCCGATTCTGGAGATCCGCATCGCCGTCCGCAGTTAGGTTTTCGATGTCGGCAATCAACGGGTCGTAGATAAATTGCCACTTATAGCTCCAGCCGGCGTTTAAGATCTCGGAGATGGTTGTTGGCCGCTCGGCGATGGCATCTTGCATCCTATGTAGCTCGGCTTCAATCTTATCTTCAGCAGGGCTAGCTGTCAGAAGCTCGGCGTCGATTGCGTCGGATGCGGCGCGCATTTGCTTTCGCGCCCTTTCGCGCTCCCACACTATGGGAATAGAACCAATCGGTATCCTGTCCGTGAGGCGATTTGTAAGGCTCGTGAGAGTTGCTGCGCCGAATCGATCGCGCCGTAGTGGCTCCGGCACGAATTCGTCAATCGTGCGAAGCACTTCATTTCGAAAATGATTCAAATCCACTTCAACCGGCATCCTACGCGTGCGTTGCCGTTTAGATGGCAGCGGCGCGCCGTCGCGGAGCTCCCATTCGCAGCGTTCGTCAAATAGTAAGCTGGAAATCGAAGCAAGTGTATTCGAATGGCCCTCCGCCGCGATCAGAGCTCGCTCGAAAGGAACACGCTCGTCGGCAAGCCCGAGATCGCCGAAAAGAGCGGTCACGCGAAAACGGGGAAGCGGATGTGTTTCCGTCTCCGCCTCTATGTACTCGATTGGGGCCGTAAAAATGACAAAGTCGGTGAGGGCTGCAAGATAAGCTGGCCCCAGGAGATGCTGCGCGAACAAATCGCAATAGAGCTCCTCCGTCCATCGCATCAAAATGTCGCGAGCCTCCTGAGAAACATTCAGTCCCTTAACGAACAGGTACAGCGGAGTTCCTTCGATGTAGACGTGATGCGTGTGAGCATACTCGTGAATCAATGTGGGCCAAAGCAACGGGTTGCCCGCGTCGATTTTCGGGATGAAAAGGGTTGGTGTCGCACCCGCGTTCTTGGTTCCAGTTAGCGACGAGAAGTACGCGGAAAGGTTCACCTCTTCAAAAATATAATTGTCGGACGTCACAATACTTACCGCACGGGGCGCATGTATGGAGGCCGCGACATCCTCGCAAACCGCTCGAACAAAGGTTTCCATTTCGGGCGCAATCCAGGGACCTTGAATGAACGACAGTTGAAGATGAAGGTCGTAGAAATTGCGGGTACACTTCGCGATAGAGCGAGCCAGGCTTGCAGACGTCAGGCGCTGCGCGATTGCTCCCGATGCCTCGGCGTTAGCTATTCCTTGGGCCACAATTTGGAGCTTGTCCCGGAGCGCCTGCGCCTCTTTGCGAAAGGTCGCGGCGATCTGGGAAAGCGACCTATGTTCGACTGCCGCGGCGTCCACATATGCGCGTAGGCGTATAGTGCGTTCAAGCAATTGAACGCACAAATATCGAAGCAGATACGATTTCAAAGTCATCGTGGTCGGGAGTCGGGGTCAGTCTGGACAGGCGTCGCTAACGCGTCCAGCGCATCAAGTAGGGCGGCGGCGCGGTCGAGAACGACCCGCACTCTTCCAATTCGAATCTCGGAAGCTGGATCTCGCTTGCACTCACTTTCAAGCCAACGGGCATATCGTGCGAGGGTCTTTCGTACGTCCTCGCTAGATACTTGGCCGAGCGCCGTCGCCATAAGCCGTCGTAAGCCAGGAGGTCCTGGATGTCGCGCCGCGTGGCTGACCGTGAAGTTCGCCGCAAAATTCGACAGCTGCTCTGAAAACTTCCGGATAGCGCTCGCGGGCGGCGTATTGACTTCCGGATCAGAGCTTCCAACCAACAGAGCCAGACGGTCCGCCTCTGAGCCTAGGTCGCGTGACGTAGATAGCATTAGAAAGCCCTCTCGGAAGAATTGGTTGACGACTTAATTGGTGACGACGCATGCAATCGGTAAGCGACCGACTCGAAGGCGTCCCCCCCCGTCGGTATGATGAGACGCTGTCGATCCAAGAGTTCTACGTATTTGGTCGCGACTGCGGCCTTCAGTTGCAAAGGCGTAGCGATCACGTCAGCATCGATCGGACTAACACGCTCCGCGAACTGCAGAACGCGCAAGAGGTCCGCATCCGTCTGAGGACTCATGCCTAAATATACGAACGATTCGGGATCGGCGACGTTCCTAACGGTGATGAATCGCTTTTTGCTTGCGATAGCCTTGGCAATACGCTCATCGTTGTAGACAAACCGCTCCCCCTCAGACCAGCTAAGGCCGTGCCTGATCATCTCGAGGTGGATCGCGAAATGACAAGTGACGCCGAGTACAGCCGGAGGCGGTACGTGGTCGAGGAGCTTGCCGAGGAAGGCCCCGACGAAGCGGTAATCGACGCGGCATCCGTCGAAATCGAGATTCCAGACGGTGCCATCAGCCGGTACATCCGTGATCGTCTTTAGGACGGCGTCACGCACGCGGTCGCCTTTGATCTCTCCCATCAAGGTATCGGTGCGCTGTCTCTTATGCAAGTTATAGGTGAGTACCGCCATTAGTTAGCGCTCCGGTTGCTTCCTGTCGTCGGTCGTTTACGCCTGGGAAGATACAAAGCCATCTGGACTCCTGGCAGGTACTCTAAATCGCGCACAACCGTGGTTCGCCGAGCGCTGAATGTCACAGCCGCTTTACCCGAACGACATTGCACCTGGCCTCCCGCTGCATTTACAGTGAAGTCTTTGGTGATGTGAAGACCCATACCGCGACTGTGCCCAAGTAGAGAGGTCACGCCCGGCTTAAATGCAAGCTCAATCGCGGCGGCATCGTCGAAACGACGGCTTCGGCGAGCGAGGGGATGCTGAGCGAGTGCCGCTTTCATACCGATTCCGATATCGGCATAGCAAATGAAGACGCCGTCATCGGTGAGCTCGAGCGCACCTAGTCCCCAGGAGCCGCTGTGATAATGGATGTTCTCAACGAGTTCCTTGTTGGGTTCCCAAAAACGTTGGCGTTGAATGTCGTCAAAGCCCAGACGTTTTAGCGCGCGCGCGAACGTTCGATCAAGGGTGCGTACGAAACCATTGCACTCAAGTTCGAAAGTCTCCTGAGACTGGTTGCCGGGAACGACAACGCGAAACGGCATCAACGGATATTGCCATGATTCTGGTGGCGTCGTGGTTTTGGCTACGATGTCGACGTAAATTTGGGCGTTGACGAACGACGGGGTGAGCGTAGCGACGGCGATGTTGAAGAAATGCGTTCTTAGTAGCCGCTGCACGCCCGGCCCGTGCGGGTCGATTAGTAGCGGCATACTAAATCGATCGACGGCGAGACGTCGTTCAGCCGCGGCAGCGCCGAAAACCAACAGCAACATTAGCGACGACAATGTGAAACTTTCAAATCGCTGAAGGTCGACAACGGGTGTGTCGCGGCGATTGATGATTCCTGTCCACTCGCGAAGATGCTCCTCGAACATAGCCGCGGTGAAGTGGGTGCCTAACCGTTCCTGTTCCATTCGCGTAAGGCAAGTGGCGTCTTGTAGTCAATGAATGTTGCTTCCTCAAGCTGCAAGGCCGCATCTGGGCCGGAGATAAGGCGCAGTGCACGTAGTTCCGTGAGGTAATCGCGCAGCGCAACGGGTGTGGGCCGACGAGATCTGCTATTGACGCACTGTTGAAGTCTATCGATCGCGACCGGCGTTCCGAGCGAGTAGAGGCAAAGAATGATCTCACCGTAAACGTCATCGAGGCGCATGCTAGACGCGGAAATTTCGGCCGCGCCGGCGACAAGAGCGGCGGCGGCGGTGGTGTGGTCGCCGGCAAAAAAAGCCGCTGTGCCGATTGCGATACCACTAACGCCTGCGATGGCCCTACGGACATCGATTCGAAGGGTACTTATGCCATCCTCAAGAATCTGTTGGGAGATAATGCCACTGCGAGGAGATACCGCCGTAAAATTGTCAAGGACGGTTTCGAGGGTTGCTTCACCAAGATCAAGTCCGGCGAAGGCAGTTCGCTCGCGGATCTTCGCCCGGAGGTAGTCGCGATAGCGGTTCATGGATATGCCCGGCATGCACTCTCCTTAGCTGGGGGAATTCCTAAAGTATATAACTGACTCGGTGTCGGTGATATTCAGCGAGTACTCCTGCTAGCGAGTTACGCCTCGGGCGCGGGAGGGCTGAGAGAGAGGCGACGCGGTTTCGTCGGTGAAACGTGAGCAAGCCGACACCCGACGTGAGACGGTCGATAGTTAAAGTTAGCGCCAATTGGTTGCGGGGGCAGGATTTGAACCTGCGACCTTTGGGTTATGAGCCCAACGAGCTACCAGACTGCTCCACCCCGCGACACTTGGCTTCGGGCGGCCGGGAGACGGTCGCCGCGAGAGGGGCGCGATGATCGCATCGCCTCGCCCTCTCGTCAAGGTCCCTCACAACTTTCCCTACCCGCGTGATATTTCATCCGCTGGCATGAATCATTCTTGCGGTCGGCTGCGGTGAAACTACTCTTCCGATTCATCTTGTTCCTCGCGGCGACAGCCGCGGCCGCCGACACGCTCCCCGGCTTCCGCATCGGGCAGGTCGCCTCGTTCAGCGGGTTCTGCACCTCGATCGTCGCCGACTCGAACGGGACGGTTTTTTACACGACGCAGGCGGGCGACGTCGTCCGGCTGGACGGCACGCAGAGTACGACGGTGGCGCACGTGACGACCGAGGCGGTCGGCAACTCGGGCCTCCTCGGGATGGCGCTCGCGGATGACCACACGGCGATCGTCCACTACACGACGCCGAACGAGACGTACGACGTGATCTCGCGGATCGACCTGACCAACGGCAGGGAAACGGTCATCCATCAGTTCGCGGATGACGGGGAGTCGCCCGGCCGCTACACGCCGTCGGAGCATCACGGCGGGAATCCGATCATCACGCCCGACGGCACGATCTACGTCGGCATCGGCGACTTCGGCCTCGGATGGGTCGCCGCGAGCAACGTCTGGGTCGGCGGGAAGATCTGGAAGATCGACGCGCTCGGCACCGCGACGCAGCTCGCGAACGGGTTCCGCAATCCGTTCGATCTCGCGTGGGACCCGGTCGGCAGGCGGCTGATCGTTCCCGACAACGGCGATCTGGTCGATGACGAGATCAACGTCATCACCACCGGCGGTTTCTACGGCTGGCCGCTCACGGCCGGGAACTCGCCCCCGGTCGAAGGGGCGATTCCGCCGCGCTATGTGTTCCCGAACATCGTTGCGCCGACCGGCATCGTCCGCCTCAGCGGCGCAAATCCGCTGCTCTCCCGCGGCTATCTCCTCGGCACGTTCGTCACGCGCGGGATCGATTACATCGGCGACGTGGATGCGAGCCCGTTCCCCGATCCGGTCGCCATCACGACGAAGGACGTCTTCCCGATCGTCGACGTGACGGAGTCGCCGAAGGGCGATATCTACTTCGCGACGGCGACGACGCTCTACCGCCTCGTGCCGCCGCTGCGCGGGGACTGCAACGGCGACGGCGTCGTGAATTACCTCGACATCCAGGCGCTGCAGCTCGAGCTCGCTGACGGCGATCCGCATCCAGCCTCGACCGCAGCGGCCGGCTCGTATCGCGGGAGCTGGGGTTGCGACGCGGACGGCGACGGGCTGATCTCGAATGCGGACGTGCTCGCGCTGTGGCACATCGCCTTCCCGCGGGCGCGCGCGGCGCGGCATTAACACGGGCACCATGAATGCAACCTTCCCCTTGCCGAAAAGGCAGGAGGAAAGTCATGAGCGAAACACGCTTTTTCGCGGGGCGCCGCATCGCGGCCCTGCTGTTCGCGGCATCGCTGGTGCCGCTCGCGAGCGCGCAGACGAACATCAAGGCGGGATGGAATCTCTTCTCGCCGCAGGACGACGTGCAGATCGGTTCGCAGTCGGCGGTCGCCGCGGAGCAGCAGCTCCCGATGCTACGCGACGCGCAGGTGAACGCGTATGTGAACGGGATCGGACAGCGGCTGGCGCGCAATGCGGGCGGACCGGCCTTCAACTACCAGTTCCGCGTCGTGAACGCGTCGGACATCAACGCGTTCGCGCTTCCGGGCGGTTACGTCTACGTGAACCGCGGCGTCCTCGATCAGGCGCGCAATGAGGGCGAGGTCGCCGGCGTGCTGGCGCACGAGATCTCGCACGTGGCGCTGCGTCACGGCACGCATCAGGCCTCGAAGGCGTATGCCGCGCAGGCCGGCATCAGCATTCTCGGCGGGCTCCTCGGCGGCCGCCTCGGCCAGGGAAGTGCCGACGTGATCAATGCTGTCGGCGGCCTCGGGCTGAACGCGCTGTTCCTCAAGTACAGCCGCGATCTCGAGTCGCAGGCGGACATCCGCGGCGCGCAGATCCTCGCGGCCTCCGGATACTCGCCGCAGGACATGGTGAACTTCTTCCACACGCTCGAGAGCGTCGACACGGCGAGGAAGACGAACTGGATGTCGGATCATCCGGCGCCGCCGGACCGCATCGCCCGAATCGAGCGCGAGGCGTCGATGCTGCACGTCAGCAACACGCCGACGACGAACGTGGCGGAGCTGAACTCGATCAAGTCGGACCTGCGCCGCTACGGCTCGGCGCCGACGTCGCAGCAGATCGCGCAGGGCATGACGTCGAGCGGCGGCGGAACGTCGCGCCGGCGGGCGACGCAGAACGGGAACATCGGCGTCACGTCGCCTTCGGGCTCCTTCGCGTCGTACACGGCGCAGTCGGGCGTGTTCCGCATTTCGTATCCGTCGAACTGGCGCGTCTACAGCCAGTCGTCGACCGGCGTGCTCATCGCACCCGAGGGGGGCGTGCTGAGTAATGGACAGCAGACCGATATCGTTTATGGCGCGGTCATCAATCACTACGATCCGTTCAACAACAGCGGGGCGTATCTGCAGGGCGGGAGCGGCATCGTCTCGCTCGACCAGGCGACGAACGACCTTCTCGGCCAGATCCACAGCGACAGCCCGTATCTGCGCATCGTCGGATCGGGGCAGCGGCTGCGCGCCGGCGGCGGCCAGGCACTCGCCGTGACGCTGCGCGGCGTCGATCCATCGACGAATGTCGACGAACGCGTGACGCTGGTGACTCGCCAGCTCTCCGACGAGCATCTGCTGTACATGCTGTTCATCATTCCGGAGCGGGAGGCGGGGCGGTACAGCAATGTGCTGAATGAGATGGTCGGCTCGATGGCGGTGGATCCCAACCGGAGGCATTGAGGAACGCCTCGGAATGAGACCCAGTATCATCGCCGTTGAACCGAACGGAGGCAGGGACTACACATGTACGATGAAATGATCGTCGCGCCGATGCGCGCGGAGCTGACGCAGCTCGGAATTCAGGAAGCCCGCACCGCCGCGGAAGTCGACGCGATCCTCGGCGAGAAGAAGGGGACGGTGCTGGTGGTGGTCAACTCGGTTTGCGGCTGCGCCGCCGGGATGGCCCGCCCGGCCGTCGCGCTCGCGATGCAGCACGGCACGAAGCCGGACAAGGCGATCACGGTATTCGCCGGCAATGACGTCGACGCGACGCAGCGCGCTCGCTCGTACTTCACCGGCTACCGGCCGTCGTCGCCGTCGATCGCGCTGATCCGCGACGGCGAGGTGGTCAAGATGGTCGAGCGCTGGCAGATCGAAGGCCGCCAGCCGTGGGACCTCGCCGCGGAGCTCACCGCCGCTTTCGATCAGTTTTGCGCGAAGGCGACGGCTTAATCGCAGGAGATGAATTCGGTGCGTCGGCCGGGACGTAAAACGACCGGCCGCGCACGTTTTCATCGACGACGAGCCCCTGCTGGAGCGGCGGAAACGCGCGCTGCTCGCAGTCGAGACGCTCGCACAGGCGGCAGGTAGTCCCGATCGGGACCGCCGCCTCGAGGTTGTCGAGGTCGTAGCCGTCGGCGTAGACGAGTTTCTTCGCTTCGTTGACCGGACAGCCGATGCCGACCGCCATCATCGCGTCGCCCGCGGCAAAGCCGAAGCTCTTGCGGATCGTCCGCGCGACGCAGAAGTACGCGGTGCCGTCGGGCATCTTCGAGAGCTGCGTGCGGATGCGGCTCGGCGTCAGGAACGCGGCGTGGACGTCCCAGCGCGGGCACGAGCCGGAGAAACGCGCGAAGCGGATGCCGGTGCCGCTGAATCGCTTCGAGATGTTCCCCGCGATGTCGACGCGGACGAAATGGAACGAGACGCCCGAGGCGCCGGGCTTGCGCAGAGTGGTGAGGCGGTGGCAGACCTGCTCCCAGCTCGCGGTGTAGTGATGCTGCAGCAGCTCGATGTCGTAGCGGACGCTCTCCGCGGTCCGGAGGAACTCGTCGTACGGCATCAGCAGCGCCGCGGCGAAGTAGTTCGCGAGCGCGATGCGGCAGAGCTTCACCGATTCGGCGGCCGTCAGCAGGTTCGCTGAGCGCTCGAGGATCGACTCGATGACGCGCGCGGCTTCGATGAACCCGAGCTGGTGTGCGACCTGGAATTGCCGGCTCCACGGCGGCAGCACCTCGGAGAGCGACAGCACTTTGCGGTCTTTGTCGTAGCGGCGCACGGCGGCGCGGTCGCGGCTCACCGGCGTCAGCTCGATCTCGATGCCGTACTTCGAGCGGAGGTAGCTCGTCATCGACTGGTAGAGATCGCGCCGGTCGAAGTGCGCGCTGCGCGTCAGCTCCTCGGCCGCCGCTTCGAGCTCGGCGAAGTAGTTGAGGTTGTGCTGGATGACGTCGCTCACCTCCTCGGACGGGAGGTGGGCCGGGTTCACGCCGAGGAAGTCGCGGCCGTCGTAGAGCTTCGCGGCGAGCGCGCGGGTCGAGTCGGTGGAGCTGCGATAGGCGTGGTAGAGCGCGAGGACCGCGCGGGCAGCAGCGGGGTTCTCCGACAGCTCGCGGACATCGCTGGTCGTGAGCGAGTGATCTTCGAACAGCGGATCGCCGAACATCTCCTGGAGGTCGCCGGCGATGCGGGAGGAGTTGTCGTCCGCGAACGACTCGAGATCGACCTTGAACGCCTGCGCGACCTTCACGAGCAGGTGCGCCGGCAGCGGACGCTGGTTGTGCTCGATCAGGTTCAGGTAACTGGGCGAAATCTCCAGCTTCGAGGCGAGATCGGTCTGGGTCAGACCTTCTTTTCTGCGGAGGGAGCGGACTTTGGCGCCGAGTTTGAACTCTGTACTCATGAGCTGTAGGAAAGTTTACACGTATTCACACCTTTACAAGCGCTCTTTTACAAACGTCAACAACGTAACTCACTGTTCAGGCTCAATTTGTTGACTTTGGCAGCGCGCATGCTCATCTTTACATCGTGACAGTTGACATCACCATGACGTGTGACGAGGGGATCGACATCCGCGGCGCGAAGGTGCCGCACATCGACGACGTGCTGACGCCGGAAGCCGCGAATTTCGTGGCGATGCTGGAGCGCGAGTTCGGCGGCCGGAGGCGCGAGCTGCTCGCCAAGCGGCAGGAGCGGAAGAACCGCCTCGACGCTGGCGAGCTCCCGGACTTCCTGCCGGAGACGCGCGAGATCCGGGAGAGCGACTGGACGGTCGCGCCGATTCCGCGCGATCTGCTCGACCGCCGCGTCGAGATCACGGGACCGGTCGACCGGAAGATGATCATCAACGCGCTGAACTCGGGCGCCAGCGTCTTCATGGCCGATTTCGAAGACGCGAACGCGCCGACGTGGGCGAACAACATCGACGGGCAGTACAACCTCCGCGACGCCGTCCGCCGCACGATCGATTTCAGCTCCGGCGCGAAGGAGTACCGGCTCAACGAGACGACGGCGACGCTGCTGGTTCGCCCGCGCGGCTGGCACCTGGTCGAGGAGCACTTTTACGTCGACGGAAAGCCGGTGAGCGCGTCGATCTTCGACTTCGCGCTCTACTTCTTCCACAACGCGCAGGAGCTCCTTCGCCGCGGAACGGGACCGTACTTCTATCTGCCGAAGATGGAGTCGCACCTCGAGGCGCGGCTCTGGAACGACGTCTTCGTCCGCGCGCAGCGCGAGCTGGGGATTCCGAACGGGTCGATCCGCGCCACGGTGCTGATCGAGACGATCCTCGCGGCGTTCGAGATGCACGAGATCCTGTACGAGCTGCGCGACCACTCGGCAGGACTGAACTGCGGCCGCTGGGACTACATCTTTTCCTTCATCAAGAAGTTCCGGTCGCGGCACGACTTCATCACGCCCGACCGCGCTCAGATCACGATGGACAAGGCATTCCTCGCCGCGTACGTCGATCTGCTGATCCGGACCTGCCATCGCCGCGGGATTCACGCGATGGGCGGGATGGCGGCGCAGATTCCGATCAAGAGCGATCCGGAAGCGAATGCCGCCGCGATGGCGAAGGTGGAAGCCGACAAGCTGCGCGAGGTGCGCGCGGGACACGACGGGACGTGGGTGGCGCATCCGGGGCTGGTGCCGGTGGCGAAGAAGATCTTCGACGAGCACATGCCGGGGGCGAATCAGATTGAAAAACACGCCGGCGAGGCCGCCGGCGCTCCACAGAGAGACGACTTATTGAGGCTGCCCGAAGGCGCGATCACGGAGCGTGGGGTCCGGCAGAACATCAATGTCGGGATCCTCTATCTCGAATCGTGGCTCGGCGGGCTCGGATGCGTGCCGCTCTACAACCTGATGGAAGACGCGGCGACCGCGGAGATCTCGCGGACGCAGCTCTGGCAGTGGATCCATCACGGGGCGAAGCTCGATGACGGCCGCACGATCGACCAGGCGCTCTATCGCGAGATCCGCGAGCAGGAGCTGAAGTCGATCGGCCACCGGCCGCACATCGACAAGGCGGTCGAGATCTTCGACCGGCTGATTCTCAGCGACGAGCTGGCCGACTTTCTCACCCTCCCGGCATACGACGAATTACTCCGAATCGAAGAAGGAGCTTGATGCATGGCCCGACTGAAAGCTGTCCGTAATCTCGAGCGCGAATGGGAAAACGACGAACGGTGGAACGGAATCGTCCGCGACTACACGGCCGATGACGTCGAGCGGCTGCGTGGCTCGATCGAGATCAAGTACACGCTCGCCGAGATGGGGGCGGAGCGGCTCTGGCAGCTGCTCCACGACGAGCCGTACGTCGCGGCGCTCGGCGCGCTCACCGGCAATCAGGCGATCCAGCAGGTGCGCGCGGGGCTGAAGGCGATCTATCTGAGCGGCTGGCAGGTCGCGGCCGACGCGAATCTCGCGGGGCACATGTATCCCGATCAGTCGCTCTACCCGGCGAACTCGGTGCCGCAGGTGGTGAAGCGGATCAATCAGGCGCTGCAGCGCGCCGATCAGATCGACCACAGCGAAGGGAAAGACGACACGTACTGGTTCGCGCCGATCGTGGCCGACGCGGAAGCCGGCTTCGGCGGCTGCCTCAACGCGTTCGAACTGATGAAGATGATGATCGAGTCCGGCGCCGCCGCGGTCCACTTCGAGGACCAGCTCGCGTCCGAGAAGAAATGCGGGCACCTCGGCGGCAAGGTTCTCGTCCCGACCTCGCAGTTCATCCGCACGTTGCAGTCGGCGCGTCTCGCGGCCGACGTCTGCGGCGTGCCGACGCTCCTCATCGCGCGCACCGACGCCAACTCGGCGACGCTGCTCACGAGCGACATCGACGAGCGCGATCACCCGTTCCTCACCGGCGAGCGGACGGGCGAAGGGTTCTTCATGATCAAGAACGGGGTCGAGGCGGCGATCGCACGTGCGCTCGCGTACGCACCGTACGCCGACCTGCTGTGGATGGAGACTTCGACGCCGGACATCGAGGAGGCGCGGCAATTCGCCGAGGCAGTGCATTCGCAGTTCCCCGGAAAGCTTCTGGCGTACAACTGCTCGCCGTCGTTCAACTGGGCGAAGAAGCTGTCGCCCGACGAGATCGCGAACTTCCAGCGCGAGCTCGGGGCGATGGGCTACAAGTTCCTCTTCGTCACGCTCGCCGGCTTCCACGCGCTGAATTACGCGATGTACGAGCTCGCGCGCGAGTACAGCACCGAAGGGATGACCGCGTACTCCCGGCTGCAGCAGGCGGAGTTCGCCGCCGAGAAGCACGGCTACACCGCCACGAAACACCAGCATGAAGTGGGGACCGGCTACTTCGACGAGGTCATCAAAGTGATCTCGCAGGGACAGGCATCAACGACAGCCCTCGCGAACTCGACCGAGTCCGCGCAGTTCGGCACTCACTGAGGAGAAGACGATGGACGACGTACGTTACTTCGGGATCGACGACGACGACGAATGGCACATTCCGGACGACGAGCGGGATTATTCGACTGGGCCGGACGATGAGGTGCCGTTTCATATTCCGCGGGACTGAGCTGCATAGCGGCATAGGTGCATAGCGGCATAGGTCGTTCGGTCTCCTATGCCGCTATGACGCTATGCGGCTATGCCGCTACTTCAGCGCGACGCTCCCTCCCTCCCCGCTGAGCGCGCGCGAGGTATCGACGAGCCGCAGGAGCTCTTCGCGGGTGCCGTCGAGATCGACGCCGTGCGAGGCGCGGGCGAGGGCGGCGACGTCGGCATAGCTCGACGTTCCCTTGTGCGGCGACTGGCGCAGCAGCATCGCGAATTCGGCGACCGCAGCGGCGAACTGCATGTCGGCCGACGCGGCGTACGCGCTCGTGCCGGTGTCGATCGCGGATGAGGCGATGAGCTTCGACGTCTCGCCCTTCGGCTCCTTGTAGCGGAGCTTGACCGACGCGATCTCGCCCTGGGAAGCATTCGACACGGGGACGATCTCGTAGAGCGCGGTCACCGAATGGCCGGCGCCGAGCTCGCCCGCGTCTTTCGTGTCGTCCTCGAAGTCTTTGTTCTCGAGCGCGCGGTCTTCGTAGCCGAGCTGCCGGTACGCCGCGACGCGCGAGCGGTCGAACGTGAGCTGCACCTTCACGTCCTTGGCGATCGTGACCAGCGTTCCGGTCAACTCGCGCTCGAACACCTTCTTCGCCTCGTTCATCGAGTCGAGGTACGCGTAGTTGCCGTTGCCTTTGTCGGCGAGCGTCTCGAGGACGGAGTCGCGGTAGTTGTCGTCGCCGACGCCGATCGTCGTCAGGAAGACGCCGGTCTTGCGCTTCTCTTCGATGAAGTGCTCGAGGTCTTTGATGGACGAGATGCCGACGTTGAAGTCGCCGTCCGTGGCGAGGATGACGCGGTTGTTGCCATCCGGCTTGAGGTTGTCGGTCGCGACCTTGTACGCCAGCTCGATCCCCGCGCCACCCGCGGTCGAGCCGCCGGCCTGGAGCTGGTCGAGAGCGGCGATGATCTTCTCCTTGTCCGCGCCCGAGGTCGGCGGGAGGACCAGTCCGGCGCTGCCGGCATAGACGACGATGGAGACGGTGTCTTCGGCGCGCAGTTTGTCGACCAGCAGCCTGAAGGCCGACTTGATGAGCGGCAGCCGCTCGGGCGGCGTCATCGAGCCGCTGACGTCGAGGAGGAAGACGAGGTTGTTCGGCGCCATCTTCCACGCGTCGAGGTTCCGTCCCTGAATGCCGATGCGCATCAGCCGATGCGTCGGATCCCACGGACATCCCGAGACCTCGGTCGTGATCGAGAACGGATCGCTGCCCGACGGCTGCGGATACGAATAGGTGAAGTAGTTCACCATCTCTTCGAGCCGCACCGCGCCGGCCGGCGGGAGCTGATTCTGCGAAAGCATGCGGCGGACGTTCGCGTACGACGCGCGGTCGACGTCGATCGCGAATGTCGTCGTCGCCTCTTTGTTCGCGTCGACGAAGTCGTGTTCTTTGATGGCGGCGTACTGCTCGGCTGGCGAGGGTGACGTGAACGCCTCATGTTTGGCGAGAGGCCGCGGCGCGCCGGACGCCGGCATCGAGTACGCCGCCAGGGCGCCCACGCCATTCTGAGGCACCTCTGTGTTGCGATCGCTCTTGCACGCTGCCGCCAGGAGCAGCAAGGCACTGAATATCGCTGCGAGAGACTTCATGAGTTCTCCTTTCGACGACGGTTGGATGCGTCAGCCGCGAAAAGAGAAACCGATTCAGAACACCATGTCGTGATCGGCGAGCCCGAAGTAGTGACCCAGCTCGTGGATCACGGTCTCGCGGATCTGGCGGATGATTTGCGCGCGGGTGCGGGCGACGCGGAGGATCGGGCCGCGGAAGATCGCGACCTGGTCGGGGAGAAGCAACATGTCGTGTGTGCGGCGCGTCATCGGAACGCCGCGGTAGAGGCCGAGGAGCTCCGCGCCGTTCTCGTAGGCCTCGTCGTCCATCGCCTCGAGGTCGTGCTCGGACGGCTCCTGCTCGATCACCACAACGATGTTGTCGAGGAGATCCGCGAACCGGGGAGGCAGCTCGTCGAGTGCTTTCTCGACGAGCTGCTCGAATTCGTCAGTGTTTACCAACCGGGCGTGATGTTGAAGCCGTAGACGATGTTCTTCGTCGGGCGCTGGAACGGCTTCGCGGCGTAGATCTCGATCGGGATGTAGCTGAGAAGGATGCGGAGACCGACGCCGACGCTGGCGACCGGGACGAGGGTCGAGGTCGAGTCGCGTTTGAAGTTGAACTTCGGCGTCTGATGCGCATCCCACGCTTCCCCGATGTCGAAGAACGCTTCCATCTCGGTGGGGACGGCGGGAGCGTTGATCAGGCCGTACTCCTTCGTGCCGAGGAGCGGCGCGCGGGCTTCGATGCTCGCGGAGGCCACGCGCGACCCGATGAGGCGGTCGTACACCGGGCAGTTGCTGGTCGGCGTCGAGACGCACTCGCCGAGGCTCACGGAGTCATAGCCGCGGACGAGATACGAATACCCGAGATCGATCGGGGAGAGGACGTCGAAGTTGTCGCTGTCGCGGCCGTAGCGCCCATAGTGAAGGCCGCGGACGGCGAGCGTTACGGGCCGGAGGAAGAAGTAGTGGCGGTAGTCGGCCAGGAGCGTCGTGAAACGGAGGTCGCCGGTCAGCGAGTCGGCCTCGTAGCGGTAGCGTGTCCCGCGCACCGGCGAGACGAAGCCGAACACGGAACTGTCGCCGACGAATGCTGCCGACGTCTTCAGAAGGCTGACCGAGAAACCGTTCGGCAGTCGTGTGCGCGTGTCGGAGATGATGTTGCCGGCGCCGTCGACTGCGAGCTCTTCCAGGTCTTCCTTGAGCGCGTAGCGCTCGACACCGCCCGACAGCTCGAACCGTCGCGTGGAGCTGAACGGATACTGCGCCAGCAGCGATGTGTCGTCGATCGTCTCGGTGATCTGGAGCTCCTGGTAAATGTTGGCGAACTGCCCGTTCACGGTTCCCTGCGTGAAGCCGGGGATGAGCGAGACGTAGGGGATGTGCGTGAGGTCCACGCCCCAATTGAAGCGATTCTGCTGATTCAGGTAGAAGACCTCGCCGCCGATCTGGTCGGCGACGCTGCCGACGCCCGTGCCGGTTCCGACGAGAGTGAAGCCGACGTTCTGCTGGCCGAGGATGTCGGTGTAGTAGGCGGAGACGGTGCCGCCGACGCCGACGCCGAACTGGCTCACGCCCGCGCCGATGGTCGGAGGTCCGACGTACGCGACGTGGAGTCCCGGCCGGTACTTCCGTTCGTTGAAGACCGTATTCGCCGGCAGCAGCCCCTGGGACGGGTTGCTCAGATACGCCGTGATCTCGGAGCCGGTGGCGCGCAGCGGCGGCAGCACGGCGGCGCGCGGCGTCTCGTTCGGCGCCGGAGACTGCGTTGCGGCGACCGCGACGCCCTGCGGCGCCGGCGGGAGCTGGTAGATGTTGTAGTCGTCGTCCTCGTACAGCGAGAACGCGATCTGCCCCGTGCGATCGGCGACGGAGAGCGCCGGCGACATCTCGGTGATGCCGGCGACGCCGGTCTGCACGTTCGTGATCTTCTCGATCGTGCCGCCGGCGAACGTGTAGCGATAGAGGTCGGGGACGCCTTCCGGATTCGCGATGAAGTAGAGCGAGCGGCCGTCGGGCGCGTACTGGGGCGAGATGTGCCGCGTGTTCGAGAAGAGCGGGAGGAGGTGGACCTGTCCGCCGTCGACGTCGATCGTAGCGATCGCCATCTCGCTGAAGTGGAGCAGCGCCGGATCGGAGCCCGCGCCGCGGTCCGTCACGAACGCGATCTGCTTGCCGTCGGGCGACCACGCCGGCTGCATGTCGGCGTACTTGTCATCCGTCAGCTGCCGGACCTGTTTGGTGTCGAGGTTGTAGAGGAAGAGGTCCGTGACGCCGGTCTTCTGGCCCGAGATGGCGATGACGTTGCCGGCCGGCGACCAGGCGATGTTCGTGATCGCGTCGATGCCGGGGACGCGGATCTGGTCGACGCGATGCGAGTTGACGTCGACGATGCCGAGGTAGTTGTCGCCCTTCTCGAACAGGACGACGCCGAGGCGTTGCGAGTCGGGCGACCACGTTCCTGCCGAGTCGATGAATCGGAGCGCGTCGAAGTGTGCGTTCGTCGTCGCCGAGACGAGACGGCGGAGGACCTTGCCGGTGTGCGCGTCGGCGAGGAAGAGGTCAATGTCGAAGAGGTCGCGCGTCGAGAGGAAGGCGATGAGGTTGCCGTCCGGGCTGAGCGCGGGGCCGAGGTTGAGGTCCGCTCGCGTGTTCAGCTTTCCTAGCAGCGGAGCGCCGAGGCGTGACGGACGCGTGGCGATGACGGGGTTGTACAGCTCGCGCGACGCCTCCTGCCAGTCGGCGAAGACCTGCTTCGCGGAAAGCCCGAGGACGCGGTCGAACGCCGGCTCGATGCCGACGAGCCCCGCGGCGAGGAAGTAGCGGACCACCGCCTCGTCGCCGAAGCGGCCGCCGATGTAGGCGAGGAGTGCTTCGCCGTAGCGGTACGGGAAGTAACGCGGATCGGTGGTCAGCTTGCGGAGATCGGGGAGGCGGTTGTGCAGAGTGGCGTCGCGGATCCACATCGACGTGAGCGGGTCGATGCGGCCCTTCGAGAAGTACTCCGCCATTCCTTCCACGAGCCACAGCGGGAGCTGCTCGAGGTTGAAGCGGCGGCGGTTGTTGCTCTGCGCCGCGGCGATGTCGTACTGGAAGACGTGGACGATCTCGTGGCCGAGGACGTGGTCGTTCTCCGCGTAGTCGCCGGTTAGCGGCAGCACGACGCGGTTCATGAACTCGTCGGTGAAGCCGCCGGTTCCCTCACCGATGATCTCGCCGGTGGTCGTCGTCTGCTGGAAGTCGGCGGCGTTGGCGTAGAGGACGATCGGCTTGCGGGTGAACGTGTGGTTGAAGGTGGTCGAGAGGCGGGCGTACCACCGCTCGGCCATGCGGCCGATGTCGTTCACGACATCCGCTTCTTCGTCGTAGTAATAAATGTCGAAGTGCTGGGTCTGGAGGACCTTGAAGTGGAACTTCTCCCACTGCACTTTATTGCGCCCGAAGTACTGTGCCTGCGCTGCCGGCATCAGGGCGAGAGTGAAGGAGAAAACGAGGAGAAAACGGACGACTTTGCGCATGCCTACCCTCGATTCGAATGGTTGCCAGCTGCGGCTAAAGTGCGGTCGCGGCTGCAAGTTCGCTGCCTTTCGGTTCACGTTTGACGAGGGCGCGTCGGCGCAATGAGAGGCGCTGAAAGCGCCCGGGCTTCGAGAGCATAACGCCCGAGGCTGCTTTTCGTGTAACGAATCTGTGTGCGTCGCCCGGAGAGATCAGGCCTGTGCTCTGGTTGAGACGCTCCGTCGCAGCGGGATCGCGGAGAGGAGGGTGAAGAGCGCGACGCTTCCGAGGATGACGAACATCCGCGTGCTCGGCGCTCCCAGCGCCGCCCGCTCCCGAGCGATCGTCATCGCCGTCCGGATCCACTCCGCCGCCGCCAGAGCCAGCATCGCCTGCACCGCGAGGACGGACCAGCGGGTCTTCGTCAGGAGCAGGAACGGTGCGATCAGCACGAACGCGACGAAGCCGAAGTTCCCGGAGCGGAAAAAGTGCGCCGCGAGAATGAGGGAGGAGAGGGCGAGCGGAAGGTAGCGCATGACATCTACACGATGCGCTCTCGTTCGTCCGGCCGGTATGACGAATGTCAGCTACTTACGCAGCAGCTTGAATGCGTGATTCCAGCTCCCGTTGCGGATGCCGTAGACCACCCACGCCATGCACATCGGCTCGAGATAGCGCGAGACTTCGATGCCGCCGAGGTCGGCCACTTCCCATCCCCACGCTTCGCAGACCTGCGTCACGAGCTTTTTCGCATCGGCATCGTTGCCGCCGATGAACATCGTCGGCGGGCCGCCGGGGAACTGCGGGTCGATCATGTGCGCGTTGCCGACGGTGTTGAACGCCTTGACGACGCGCGCTTTCGGCAGCCAGCGCTGCACGCGCTCGCCGAGGGAGTCGTTCAACCCGATGGAGAGCTGAGGGCCGCCGCTGGAGAAGTCGAGCGGGTTCGTGGCGTCGATGACGACCTTGCCGTCGAAGTTGCCGGCGCCCGCCATCTCGATCGCGCTCTGCGTTCCTTCGCCGTGGGTCGCCAGCACGATGATGTCGCCAAACTCCGCGGCCTCGGCGAACGTTCCGGTCGATATTCTGATCGGTGCGCCGTCGCCCGCACCCGCCGCCCATTCCTTCAGCTTCTCCGGGCTGCGTGACCCGATCCGCACTTCATGACCGAGCTTCAGGAATCCGCCCGCGAGCACCTTTCCGACATCGCCTGAGCCGAGGACACCAACCTTCACTTTTTCCATGTGAGCCTCACTGTACGTTCTTGTATACCTTGCCGCCGCGCATGACAAAAGAGACGTGCTCCAGCGCGCCGATGTCGGTGAGCGGGTTGCCGTCGACGGCGATCAGGTCGGCTTCGTAGCCGGGGGCGATCGTGCCGACTGTGTCGCCGAGGCGGAGCGACTCCGCGGAGAGCGACGTGGCGGAGGTGATCGCGTCCATCGGGTTCTGGCCGCCGGTGCGGACGCGATATTCGAGCTCCTGGAAATTGCGGCCGTGCGCGCCGGCGACCGCGTCGGTGCCGAAGACGATCTTCAGCTTCGGCGTCTTGAGTCCGAGCTGGAAGACGTTCAACACTTTCGGACCGGCGGCGTGCATCGCGGCGAACCCCTCCTCGGTGTAGCCGGGCGTGCCGAGGTAGCGCGACTTGTTCTCGAAGTAGTTGCGGAAGATGAGGTCGAGCTGCGGATCGAAATACGTGCCGTGCTCCGCCATCAGGTCGAGCTCCGGCTGGCCGATCAGGACGCCGTGTTCGACTGACGACGCTCCTGCGAGCACCGCGCGGTGGACGCTCTCCGGCCCATGCGCGTGAACGACGACGCGGAGGTTGTGCTTCTTCGCCTCGTCGCAGATGGCGTTCATCTGTTCCTGCGACATCGTCGGTCCGCCGCCGGTGCGGATGCTCTGGGACGCGAAGACTTTGACGACGTCGGCGCCGTCGGCCGCGAGCTTGTCGACTGCCGCGCGCATCTGGTCGGGCGTGAGCTTGTTGTCCGCGATCGGCTCGTATGCGGTGAGGATGCGCGGGCCGGGGACGACGCCGCGCGCGATCGCGTCGCGCACCGTTTTGTCGATCTCGGAGCCGAGCGACTGCACGGTGGTGATGCCGCCCTGGAGCGTCGCCCACGCATTTTCGTACGCGTAGAGCGCATAAACATCCTGCGGCTCGGAGTGGTCGCTGTTGTCGGGATGCGACTTGCCGTCGGGGCCGAAGTGCCAGTGGATGTGGACGTGCGTGTCGACGCCGCCCGGCATGAGCGTGCGATCGCCTAGGTCATAGTCGGCGTGGGTGGGGTGCGGGTCGATCCGAACGATTTTGTTTCCCTCGACGACGACGGCCGCGTTCGGCGTCATATGCCCGCGTCCGTCGATGACGCGCGCCGCTTTGATGGAGATCGTGGTGGCGAGGATCATGCTCAGCATCTGGCGAGTTTATCGCTGCCTCCGTATTGCGATAAATTGCGCCGATGGCACAGAGACCACACGCCTCAGACATCATCAAGCAGGTCGTACCGCCGTTGACGGTGTGGGCCATCGAGGCGCTGCTGAAGCGGCCGAAGATTTCGAAGGCGGTCGAGAAGCTCGACAAGCGCGCGCGGAAGAACGTGGCGAAGAACCGGACGATGTTGGCGGCCGGCATCGCGGTGATCGCCGCCGGGATCGGTTTGATCGCGACGGCGTCATCATCGAAGAAGTAGTTTGAAGAAGTAGCTACACCGCGTTCGCGAGATCGTCGTCCCGCATGGGACGAAAATCGCCGCTCTGTTTTGCGCGTCGTCCGGCGGGGACGAAGTCGAATACGAGTTTCTTGTGTTTCGACCGCGTGCCGAGGTCGTCGATGGTTGCGAGCAGGTCGTGCAGCGCCTCCGACTGCGCCGACATCTCCTCGGCGGTCGACGCGAGCTCCTCGGCGGCCGAGGCGTTCTTCTGCGTCACGTGATCGACGGTCGACATCGCCTGTGAGATCTGCGCGACGCCGGTCGACTGCTCCGCGGATGCGGCAGCGACTTCCTGCACGAGATCGGCGGTCTTCCGAATCGACGGGATCAGTTCCGCGATGAGGGTGCCGGAACGCTCCGCGACCTCGACGCTCGAACCGGCGAGCGTGCTGATCTCCTTCGCCGCGGTCTCGCTACGTTCGGCGAGCCTGCGCACCTCGGTGGCGACGACGCCGAATCCGCGGCCATGCTCGCCGGCGCGCGCCGCTTCGATGGCGGCGTTCAGCGCCAGCATGTTCGTCTGATACGCGATCTCCTCGATGATCGTGATCTTCTCCGCGATCTGTTTCATCGCGGTGTACGTTCTCGCAACCGCGTGGCCGCCTTCCTCGGCGTCCTTCGCGCCCGCGACCACCATCTGGCCCGCGTGCTGGCTGTTTTCGGCGTTCTGACCGATCGACGCTGCCATCTCGGTCAATGACGACGTCGTCGACTCGACGGATGCCGCCTGTTCACTCGTCCCCTGCGAGAGCGCCTCGGCGGTCGATGCGACCTGCGCGGCCGCCGCGAGGAGTCCGCTCGCCGCGGATCGCGCCTCGGAGATCGCACGCCCGACGATCCGTCCGCCGGAGATCGTGACCGCGGCGCCGAACAGCATCGTGAGGAGGGTGAGCGAGATCAGAAGGAGGTTCGTCTTCGTGGTCTTCGTCTGAATCGCGGCGAACTGCTGTTCCGCCGCATCGCGCTGCAGGTCGAGCTGCTTCCGGACGTCCGCGGAGGTGACGTTCTCCTTCGCGATCGTGATCGCGGTTTGCAGACGGCCGGCGTAGATGGCGTGTGCCTCGTGCCATTGGCCGAGGCTGATGCGCCATCCGATGCCGGCAACGACCCCGACGGCCGTCACGACGATGACGAGAGCGATGAGGAACCTGGTTTTAACGCTGAACTTCATATACGACTCCTCTCGAATGGCGCGCCGCGGAGACGCGGCCGGCCGTCTGAATGGCCTCGGCCATTGCAGAAAGCGGAAGCACTGACTCGGCAGCGCCTCTGCGGATTGCTTCTTTGGGCATCCCGAACACGACGCAGCTCTCCTCGTCCTGCGCGATGGTCGGCGCACCGGCGAGCCGCATCGCCATGAGGCCGTCGGCGCCGTCGGCCCCCATTCCTGTGAGCAGGATTCCGAGGGCGTTGTGCTGCGCGGCGGTGGCAACGGAGCGGAAGAGAACGTCGACGCTGGGACGGTGACGCGAAACGAGCGGACCGTCGGCGAGCGACGCGCGGTAGCCGTGCAGATGCGGCGTGATGCGCATGTGCCGGTCGCCGGGCGCGATCAGGACGGTGCCTGCGGTGACGACGTCGCCGTCGGCTGCCTCGCGAACGTGCAGCCGCGATGACCGATCGAGTGAGCGAGCGAAGACGGCGGTGAACTTCGCCGGCATGTGCTGCACGACGACGATCGGCGGGGCGCTCGGCTGCAGCTCGCCGAGGATGGAACGGAGAGCGTCGGTGCCGCCGGTCGATGCGCCGATCGCCACGATGAAATCGGATGGGGTCAGGTCGAAAGTTGAAAGTGAACTTTCAACTTTCGACCTGACCCCACGAAGGCCCAGCCGTGCGGCGGCCGCGGCGCGGATGGTGTCGGTCAGCATGACCGCCGATTCGTTGAGGAAATCGCGCACCGCGTATTGCGGCTTGGCGACGATGTCGACCGCGCCTTCCTCGAGGGCACGCACGGCGTTCTCGGTTCCGCGCGCCGCGAGCGCCGAGCAGATGACGACCGGCATCGGACGCTCGGCCATGATCTTCCGCAGAAACGAGAGGCCGTCCATCCGGGGCATCTCGAGGTCGAGGAGCATGACGTCGGGATCGATGTTCGCGAGACGCTCGACGGCGATGAGCGGGTCGGCGGCCGTCGTGACTTCGAAGCCTTCGCGTCGAAGGATCGACATGATGGTCTGCCGGACGACCGCGGAGTCGTCGACGACGAGAACGTGCAACGGACGGCTCACGACGTCCTCGTCCAGATCGTCGGCTTGAGCAGCGTCAGCCTCGGCGAACGGTTGAGCGCTTCGGCATGGCCGAGGAGGAAGTAGCCGCCGACGGCGCAGCGGTCGACCAGGCGATCGATGACCGCGCGGCGCACCTCGGCATCAAAGTAGATGAGGACATTCCGGCAGAGGACGACGTCGAACGAGCCGAGGATGTCGTACGACGCATTCATGAGATTGAGCGGACGAAAGCGGACGAGTTGCCGCAGGGCGTCGGAGACAGTGATGCGTCCGGCTTGCGCTCCGGTGCCGTTGAGGATGTACGTCCGCTGATAGGCGAGCGGAATGTTCGCGAGCCGCTCGGCCGGCCAGACCGCGCGCTCGGCCGCGTCAAGGACGCGCGTCGAGAGGTCGGTGCCGATGATCTCGATGTCCCAGCCCGGCAGGTTCGAATGCAGCAGCATCGCGACCGAGTACGGCTCTTCGCCGGTGGAGCAGCCGGCGCTCCAGACGCGGACGCGGCGTTCTCGCCTGCCGTATTCGGCGGCCTCCAGCCAGCGCGGCACGATGTTCTTCTCGAGGAACGCGAATTGGGCCGGCTCGCGAAAGAACTCCGTCTCGTTGGTCGTGATGAGATCGAGCATCCGCGTTCGCTCCTCGCGGTCGCGCACGACGCGCTGGTAATAGTCGCGAAAGGTGCGGAGGCCGAGATCGCGGACGCGGCGTGACAGCCGTCCGACGAGGAGAGCACGTTTCGAATCGTTGAGCCGGATGCCGGCGCGATGCGCGATCAGCTCCTGGAAGAGACCAAACTCGTCAGTCGAGATGGCAGGCGAGATGCCTGGCGAAATCGACGACTCGATCAAGCGATCGCCTCCAGGACGCGCGCGGTGTTGATGACGTGCGCCCCTCCGGCGCGTCCGTCGACCCACGAGAACCCGCCGTCGCCTGATGGCAGGAGCGCGTCGACGACGACGATGTGGCAGAGCGTCTGAACGAGTAGCGCTGCCTCGCGGCCGTTCAGCACGATGGCCGAGGTGACCGAGTGCGGCTCCACTCCCGTGAGGCGCGCAAAGTCGACGGCGCCGACGGGCGAGCCGTGCACCGCGATCATTCCCGCCACCGCGTCCGGCGCGAGCGGCAGGTGAACGATTTGCGAGACGCCGACGATTTCGGCGACGTCGTCGAGCGGTACGCCCCAACGCGCGTCGGCGGCTTCGAAGGTGAGGATCGAGGTGCTCATGCGAACACCAGTTCCTCTTCCACCGCAGGCTCGCGCGCGGCGTCGAGGTCGAGGAGTTCGGCCGCCGTCAGGAAACGATCGACGTCGAGGACGAGCGTGAACGTCTCCCCGATTCGGATGACGCCCGCGAGGTAGTCGAGACGAATGCGCGCGCCGAACGACGGCGGCGGCTCGATGCTGTCGGCGCGCACCGGCACGACGTCGATGACGGCGTCCGTCAGCAGCCCGATCGGCGCCGACGTGCCGGAGTGGTCGGCGTAGACGAGGAGGATCGACGAACGCGCTTGCGACGGCGAGCGCTCGAGGTGGAACTTCGTCGCGAGGTCGACCAGCGGAATGATCACGCCGTCATGATTGAAAACGCCGGCGATACTTGCCGAGAGATGCGGGACGCGCGTCACCGGCCGGCGATCGACGATCTGCAGAACGCGGCTGATCGGGAGGGCGAATGTGTCGGTGTTGACGCGGAAGCGGAGCAGGAACTCTTGTTCGTTCAGGATCATGAGGCCATCTCCTGGATTTCTCGCTGCAGCAGGCGGGGGATGTCGAGGATCAATGCGATGTTGCCGTCGCCGAGAATCGTCGCGCCGCCGATGCCGTGAACGCGCGGGAGCCTGCCGAGCGGCTTGACGACCGCCTCCATCCGTCCGATCAGGCGATCGAGCACCAGCGCGGCGACGCGCTTCCGATCGCTGACGACCACGGCGCTTTTGCGCATCTGGAACCGGTCGACGCTGCCGACGCACGACGCGAGGCGCACGAACGGGATCGCCCGTCCGCGAACGTTGAGCAGCCCGGTGCGAGCGCCGTCGAGCGCCGCTTCCTCGATGTCGAGACATTCGACGACCGAATCGAGCGGCAGCACGTACGTCTCGCTACCGACGCCGACCGCGAGCGCGTCGATGATCGCGACGGACAGCGGAACGCGGATCGTGAAGGTGGTGCCTTCGCCCGGCGTGCTGGCGATGGTGATCGATCCGCGGAGCTCGACGATCGACTGATGCACGACGTCGAGTCCGACGCCGCGTCCGGAGATCTCCGTGACGCTTTCCGCGGTCGTGAATCCCGGCTGGAAGATCTGATGCTGGATGTCCGGGGTCATTCCGGCACCGTCGTCGGAGATTTCCAGCACGAGCATTCCGGCGTCGTGCGACGCCGCGATCGTGATCGTTCCGACTTCGGGCTTTCCGAGATCGAGCCGCCGCTCCGGCGGTTCGATGCCGTGATCGACCGCATTGCGGACCATGTGCGTGAGCGGCGCGCGGAGCTGGTCGATCACCGCGGTATCGGCTTCGACGTCGCCTCCGACGCAGCGGAGCTGCACGATCTTTCCGCGATCGATCGCGACGTCGCGGACGACGCGCGCCTGCTGCGTGAGCAGCGGTTCGATCGACACCATGCGGATCCGCATGAGATCCGTCTCGAGCTTCGCGCAGAGACGATCGAGCTGTTGCTGCGCCTCGCGAAGCTCGTGTTGCGATCCTTCATTGACGATCAGCAGCCGCATTCGCGAACGCGCAATCGAGATCTCGCCGGCGAGTGCGAGCATCGCGTCGAGTTTTGCGACGCTCGTCCGCATCGTCGCGTCGCCGAGCTGAGGTCCGGCCGCCTGGTTCACGAATTGACGGCACGTGCCGTTGGTGCCGGCGTCGCGCAGTGCCTCGAGAAGCGGCGTCGCCGGAGGGATCTCGCGGTCCTCCGTTCCCTGGATCCGCTCAACCAGAGCTTTCAGGTAGTCGCCGCACGAGAGGAGCAGCGTGATGAGCTGCGGCGTGACGCCGAACCGGCGGTCGCGCAGCTGCGCGAGCAGGTCTTCGGCAGCATGCGCGACCTCGACGATCGCCTCGTCGCCGATCGTCGCGCCGTTCCCTTTCATGGTGTGGGCGACGCGGAAGATCGTGTTCAGCAGTTCGTCGTCGTTCGGCGACTGCTCCAGCTGCACGAGCGTGTCTTCGAAGCGGGTCAGCAGTTCGCGCGACTCGTCAATGAAGACGCGCATGAGGACGTCGCGCTCGAATTCGTCGATTAAGTCGGTCATAAAATGACCTTCAGGTCAGTCATCGGAGGACCTTCACAGTCGTTTCGCCGGCGTCGGTTTGAAAGACGATCTTCCGGCCATGGATCCCGCCTACGTCGGAGGAGACGATCGGGATGTCCCAGCGGGCGAGTTGTTCCCGGGCCGCCTGGATGTTTTTCTCGCCGAGACCTCTGCCCGGAAACGCGAGCACCGAGGCGCCGCCGAAGATCTTTGCCTTGAGGCGGGGGAGAGAAGCGCCGGCCGCGAGAAGCGACTCGAGGAGAGCGATGGTGGCAGTGTCGGCAAAGCGTGGTGCACGTTCGCCGAGCTTCGCGTTCGACGGCAACAGGTAGTGATTCATGCCGCCGATGCCGAGCAGCGGATCCCAGAGACAGATCGCGACACACGAGCCGAGGATGGTGGTGATCCGCGTCGGCTCGGTCGCGACATGGACCTGCCCCGCGTGGAGATAGAACGTTCCGGCCTCGGAGCTCGCCGGTTGCGCCAGTCCGGAGCTCCCGATCAGCTCATTGAGCGTCATGGCTCGGCCTCGATGCGAGCAGCGCCGCCGCCGCGTGGGTCTTGAGCAGGTTGAAGAGCTCGAGATCGGCCGGTTCCAGCGCCGGTTTGTGCGGAAGGAGCCGATGGATCGCGATGTAGCCGACGCGCTTTTCGTCGATCTCGAGCGGAATGCCTGCGAGTAGGTCCTGGAGCAGGCGCGGGTCGACATCGTCGCGCATTCCGACCTGCGCGATCCGCCGCAGCTCATCGCCCCGCGTGTGCTCGTACACCCCGAACTCCTCGGAGCCGACGAAGTTGACGATGATCTCTTCGAGCCGGCTGAGGACGGTTTCGCGATCCATCGTCCCGTGGAGCTGGTGTGCCGCGACGAAGAGACTCGTCAGCGCAGCGTGTTGCGTCTCCACGACCGCGAGGTCGCCGGCAACGCGGGCGAGCTCTTTTTGCGCGGCGTCGCGTTCTCGACGCAGCTCACGCAGCTCATTGCTCGCCAGGACACTCCGCAATTCGAGGTCGCGGACGACGATCCGCAACTCGAGGACCTCTTCCGTATGGCGGACACACGGATCGCTGGGATCTTCTACGACTCGTCTCATCGTGGCTCCGCCTTACCCGGCAATGCAGGCGTGGATCTTCGTCAGGAGCTCGGTGCAGTTGATCGGCTTGGTGACGTAGTCGTTGCAGCCGCTCTCGAAGCCACGCTCGACGTTCGTCCCCTCGCCGCGCGTCGTCACCATGATGATCGGGACGTCGTGGATCGACTCCTCCTGCCGGATTCGCTTGCAGGCGTCGAAGCCGTTCATCTTCGGCATGACGACGTCCATCAGGATGAGGTCGGGAAGCTCGCGCTTGGCGACCCCGATCGCCTCTTCACCGTCGTTCGCGACGACAACGTCGTACGCATGCCTGCTGAGCACCATCCGCTCCATGAGCGTGACCGTGCTCGAATCGTCGACAACCAGGATCTTCTTTCGCATGAAGCACCGCCTCTTCTTCTCTCGGGGCGGGAGCATGCGGTATGAGACGAAGGTCACTTTGTAATGGGGACTGCCCCCCTGGGTGACCGTCCTCATCCTTTGGAAGTTCAATCAGACGAAGGGATTGCGACGGCCATCACACTGCGTGGCGCCGCTGCTACGGCGCGAGTGTTGAATCACTTCTGTGACCCTCTTCGGGCATCCAAGAAATCACACATTGCGTAGCATCGTTGTCCGAACGGAAGGAGCACACGATGAACCGCCCGTTTCTCATAGCCGTCCTCGCGATCGGCGTGGCGCTGCTCGTCATCGCCAACTCGCCGAGAGCCGCCGCGAAGAGCGCGCCGGCGCCGCAGCCGGCGATTCATGGAGGGAAATCGATGTCGAATTACCACAAGCCGGCTGACGCCGAGCTGAAGAAGTCGCTCACCCCGCTGCAGTACGACGTCACCCAGAAGGAAGGGACCGAGCCGCCGTTCCGCAACGAGTATTGGGACAACCACAAGGACGGGATCTACGTCGACGTGGTCAGCGGCGAGGTGCTCTTCTCGTCGAAGGACAAGTTCGAGTCGGGCACCGGCTGGCCGAGCTTTACCCGTCCGCTCGACCCGCAGAACGTCGTCGAGCGCAGCGACCGGAAGCTGTGGATGGTGCGCACCGAGGTGCGGTCGAAGCACGCCGACTCCCACCTGGGACACGTGTTCGACGACGGTCCGGCGCCGACCGGACTGCGCTACTGCATGAACTCCGCGGCGATGCGCTTCATCCCGGTCGAGAACCTCGAGAAAGAGGGCTACGGCGAGTACAAGAAGCTGTTCGAGGGAAAGAAATGACGGAGAAGGCGACACTGGCGGGCGGCTGCTTCTGGGGAGTCGAGGAGCTGTTCCGCCAGCTGCCCGGCGTGATCAACACCGAGGTCGGATACACCGGCGGCAACACGGAGCATCCGGTTTACGAGGACGTGAAGACCGGCCGCACCGGCCACGCGGAGTCGATCGAGATCGAGTTCGATCCGGAGAAGGTCAGCTACGACGAGATCCTCGACTACTTCTTCCGCCTGCACGATCCGACGACGATGAACCAGCAGGGGAACGACGTCGGCTCGCAGTACCGCTCCGCGATCTTCTACCACGACGAGAAGCAGCGGGAAGCCGCCGAGCGCGCAAAAGAGCGCGCCCAGGCGAAGTGGCCGCGCCCGATCGTCACCCAGATCGTCCCGGCGACGCCGTTCTGGATCGCCGAGGGGTATCACCAGGACTATCTGCAGCGGAAGCCGTGGGGATACACGTGTCATTACCTGAGACCGTGAGTGGTTGTCGGTTGTCGGTTGTCAGTTATCGACAACCGACAACCGGCACCTGACAACCCGCACCTGACAACCCGCTGTACCATCTCGCCCTCACATGAATCCCGGCACCCAGCTTGGGCCCTACCGCGTCGAGTCGCTCATCGGCGCGGGAGGGATGGGCGAGGTTTACCTCGCGACGGATACGCGTCTCGATCGCAGCGTCGCGATCAAGGTGCTCTCGAAGGAGCTTTCCGGCGATGCGTCGCTGCGCGATCGCTTCGAGCGTGAGGCGAAGACGATCTCGAGCCTCAACCATCCGAACATCTGCGCGCTCTACGACCTCGGCCACCACGACGGTTCCGAGTTCCTCGTCATGGAGTATCTCCAGGGCGACACGCTCGCCGACCGCATTCAGCGCGGCGCGTTGCCGCCGGATCAGGTGACGCGTATCGGCGGCGAGATCGCGAACGCGCTCGACCGCGCGCACAAGCAGGGCATCGTCCACCGCGACCTCAAGCCGGGAAACATCATGCTGACGAAGTCGGGCGTGAAGCTGCTCGACTTCGGCCTCGCCAAGCTGCTCGCGACCAGCGGCAGCAACAGCTCCGTCACCCTTGGGATGACTACCGCGACGAGTCTCGCGACGCAGCAGAAGCCGCTCACGCAGGAAGGGACGATCCTCGGCACGTTCCAGTACATGTCGCCCGAGCAGCTCGAAGGGAAGGATACCGACGCGCGCAGCGACATCTTCGCCCTCGGCGCCATCCTGTACGAGATGGCGACGGGACACCGCGCGTTCGACGGCACGAGCCGCGCGAGCGTCATCGCGGCGATCCTCGATCGCGAGCCGACGCCGATGTCGGTCATCCAGCCGCTCACGCCGTTCTCGCTCGAGCGCGTCGTTCGCGCGTGTCTCGCCAAGGATCCGGACGAGCGGCTGCAGACGGCGCACGACGTCGGGCTGGAGCTGAAGTGGATCGGCGAGTCGTCGTCGATCAGCCAGCCGATGGCGCAGCGGCGCCGCAAGAGAGCGGCGCCGTGGATCGTCGCCGGTGTGTTCGCGGCGGCGGCGATCGCGGGAGGCGCGCTCTATCTGCGCGAGCGGCAGCGGCCCGCGGCCCCGTTCAGCTTCAGCGTCGTACCTCCTCCCGGAACGCATTTCCTGCGCGGCCACGCTGTGTCGCCGGACGGGACGATGATCGCGTTTCCGGCGCAGGGCGACGACGGAAGCGTCGACCTCTGGGTGCGCCACATCGACGATCCGACGCCGAGAAAGCTCGCGAAGACCAACAACTCGACCGACCCGGTGATGTTCTGGTCGCCCGACAGCAAGTGGATCGCGTACGAGATAGTGCCGGCGAAGCTGATGCGGGTTCGCGCGGAAGGCGGCGAGCCGGAGCCGGTCGCGAGCACGCTCATTCAGAGCGGCGCGGCGTGGGGCGGCGGCGACACGATTCTCCTCACGCCGCAGTTCGGTATGGGGCTTTCCCGCGTGAGCGCCACCGGCGGCGACGTCACGCCGGTGTCGAAGCTCGATCCTTCGCGACGCGAGAGTTTCCACGGTACGCCGAAGTTCCTGCCGGACGGGAAGCGGTATCTCTATGCCGTCCATACGGTTTCGGAGAAGCGGAACGAGATCTACGCCGCCTCGCTCGAAGGCGGGAAGCCGCAGTTCGTCATCGCGGCCGATGCGCTCATCGGTTACGCGAAGCCGTACCTTCTCTTCGTTCGCGATGGCGCCGCTTATGCGCAGCGCTTCGACCCGTCGACCTTCAAGCTCGAAGGGGCGGCGCGTCGGGTGGTCGACAGCATCGTGTTCTCGGAGCCGGAGGTGGTGGCTTTCGGCTCGGTGTCGGACAACGGACTGCTCGTCTACACGATGGCGCAGCCGGCGACGGTCACGCTCAATCTCTACGATCGTTCGGGCGCGCTGCTGCAGACACTTTGGAAGGATGCAGAAGTGAAGGCGGCGGAGCTTTCCCGCGATGGAAAGACGGTTGTCATCGCAAAAGCCGACGTCGCGAAGGGGGCGAGCGACATCACGGTCGTCGATCTCGCCCGCGGCATCCCGACGCGGATCACGGGCGGGCTGTCGAACAACGACGGGCCGGTGCTCTCACCCGACGGCCAGATGACGGCATTCATGTCCGATCGCGACGGCATGTACGACCTCTACGTGAAGCCGCTCGACGCGGGGGCGCCGGAGCGGCTGCTGTGGCGGAGCGAGTACGACAAGTGGACGAATTCCTGGTCGCCGGACGGCAAGTACATCCTGGCGCAGCAGTTCGTCGCCTCGACCAAGCAGGACATATGGGTCGTGCCGGTCGCGGCCGGCGAGAAGCCGCGGCCGCTGGTGCAGTCGGACGGCAACGACACCGCGGCGGCGTTCTCGCCCGACGGGAAGTGGGTGGCGTATCAGTCCGACCAGACCGGCAATGACGAGGTGTACGTCCGCGGCTTCCCCGACGGCCGCGCGGTGCGCGTCTCCGCCGCGAGCGGCCGCGTCCCCTCGTTCAGTCCCGACAGCAAAGAGATCCTCTTCTCGACGACCGGCGGAGACGTGATGGTCGCCGCGATCCACTCGACTAATGGGGGCATCGGCGGGGTCGCCGACGTCGGCATCCCGAAGAAGCTCTTCTCCAAACCGAACGCCGAGCTCCTCCCCCGGTTCACGTCCGACGGCAGGATCCTCATCGGCGAGCAGCAATCCTCCGCCACGCGCCTCCTCACCGTCACGACCGCCTGGCGCAAAGACGCGCCTTAGGGTGTGCTCGACCCTGAGATGTTCCGGAAGCTGCGGAGCAGGAGCAGGTCGTAGACGATTTTGAGACCGCCGGCCGCGACGAAGGGGATCCAGTCGTGCGTTCCGCTGATGAGAGGGACGGCGAGGATCGGTGCGAGCGCGGCGCCGGTGGTGCGCGCCACGCCGGTGATCCCGGCAGCGGCCGTCCGCTCCGAGGGGTCGACGACCGCCATGACGTACGACTGGCGCGTCGGAACGTCCATCTGCGAGATCGAGAACCGCAGCAACAGGACGGTAATCGCGAGGCCGAGGTTCGGCATGAACGGAACGAGGAGTAGGAGGACGTTCGACGGCAGGTGCGTGAACACCATCGTGTTGAGCAGGCCGAAGCGCCGCGCCAGGGATGACGCGGCGAGCGCGCTGACGCCGGCGAGGATGTTTGCGCCGAAGAAGATGGCGCCGAGGGTGGCGGGGCTCAGGCCGAAGCGGCGGTAGAACCACCAGGCGAGGATCGACTGCACCACGAGGCCGCCGGCGAACGAGTCGATGGCGAAAAGCGCCGAGAGTCTGGCGACGACGCCGCGCGATTTATGGATGCTGAGCAACCCTGCGCCGTCATGGCGCTGCGCGTCGACGGCCGGTGACAGCCGCGCGAAAACGATCGCCATCGCAATGCCGAGGATGCCGTAAGCAAGGATCACGGCACGTCCGCCGAGCGAGTTCGTGATCGCACCCGCGGCGAGCGCTCCCATCGCGGTCGCAAACGATCCGCTGAGGTTGTACCAGGCGTAGAGGTGCGTGCGATCGCGGTTCGGCGCCACGTCGGCCAGCGCGACCTGCTCCACGGCGAGGAACGGTCCGACTTCGTTGCCACTCGGGCTGATGACGCCGATCGTCGCCGCGATCAGCAGCAGCCAGAAGTCGTGCGTGAGCGCGAACGCCGCCGCCGCCCCCGCCATCAGAATCGCCCCCGCGATCAGCGTCCGCCGCCGCCCCAGCCGATCCGCGCGCGTCGTGAGGTACAGCGACACGATCACGTCGCCGATCAGCGTCAACGTCAGCAGCAGCCCGATCCGATGCGCCTCGATCCCGATGCCGGCGAGATAAAGCACCAGCACGACCGACACCGCGCCATACGCAAACATGCGCATCGCACGCGTGGCGAAGAGGAGGGCGAGGTCGGTCATCGAAAGATCAGCATGTCACGCGAGAGGGTAACGTCCAGCTCTTCATCCGTCACCTCGCGCATGCCGCGGTACGACGCGACGAGCGCGTCGCGGATGTCTTCGCGATTCATGTGGACGGTGCGGCGGACGTTTTCGTGTCGGACGAGCGTGAACGCAGGCGCGAAGAGGGCGATCGTACGGTCGACGTGATCCTGCTCGGGGCCGGTGCGGAGCTCGCGGAGATCGTCGGCGCCGAGGATGGAGACGAGGAGGGTGCCGCCGTCGCGGAGGACGCGGCGGAACTCGGGAGGGTTGAGGCGCGCGTTGATCGACATCACGAGATCGAATGACGCGTCGACATATGGCAGGAAGCGGTCGGCGTTCGCGACGACGAACGTGCAGTCGCAATGCGCTCGCGCGGCGGCGTCGATCGCCGGGACGGAGATGTCGACGCCGTGCGCTTCGCAATCGAATTGCGCCTGCACCGCGGCCAGGTAGTGGCCTTCGCCGCAGCCGGCGTCGAGAGCGGAGTTGGGAGAGCGGAGAGCGGAGAGGTCGAGTGGAATGGCGAAGCGCTCGAGGAACCGTCGCCTTGCGGCGACTACCTCCGCTGAGTCGCCGGGACTCTTCGCGCGGCGGTCCTGCGGCTGCAACAGATTGATGTAGCCGCTGCGCGCGACGTCGAACGAGTGCCCGCGCTCGCAGATGACGCGCGCCGCTTCACGCACGAGCGGCGCGTGGCAATCACGGACGGTGCAGAGGAGCGTGACCACTAGCGGCGCACTTTGTAGCGAAGCCAGACCATGTCGCCGGCGCGCTTCTCCATCGAGATCAGCTTCAGGCGGCGAGCCGGCGACTTGCCGGAGGCGTCGAACAGCGCCGGCGTCCCGATGCTGCCATCGGCGACCGGACCGACGAGGATGCTCAACTCATCGATCAGATTGGCATCGAGGAATGAGCCGTTGATCTTGCCGCCACCCTCGAGCAAGAGCCTCTTGATGCCGAACGACTTTCGCAGCTTCCGTAGCACCCTGGCGAGATCGATCTTCGATTTCCCGCCGAAGAGGTACGAGATTCCCTTCGACTGCAGGAACATGAGGTAGGCGTCCGAAACGCGCTCGGTGAGAATGGCGATGACGTGCTCGCCGTCGATGTTGTTCTCGCGCCACGTCAGTTTGCCGGATGGATCGATCGCGATCGCAAAGGACGAAGCGTCGTGTGACGCGACGAAATCTTTCCGCGGAATCGGTTCGCCTCCTCTGCGCGCGGGAACGCGGGCCTTTCCCGCGTATGGCGCCATGGAGACGCGGCCGATGATCCATCCATCGGCGTCGAAAGTGGCCGCCGTCTTCTCGTATTCGCGCGTCGCGTTCGCGATTCCCCAATCGCGCAACACGATCCGGCCATCGATGGACGGCAGCATGTGGCAGATGACGTAGGGGAGGCGGCTCTTCGGCATAGCGCGAGTCTACAATCGCGGCATGCGGTCTCGGCGCCTTCTGGTGCTACTTGCGAGTGTCGTGGTGTTTCTCATCCTCGTCTCGCTCGCGTACCAGTTCGGGATGGCGCAGTTCGAAGGGAAGCCGCGGACGTTCCTGCAGTCGGTCGAGTGGGCGGCGGACACGTTCACGACCACGGGCTATGGCCGTGACACGACGTGGTCGCATCCGTTCATGATCGGGCTCGTGATGCTGGTGCAGTTCTCGGGAATGGTCGCCGCGCCGCTGATCATCGCGCTCTTCGTGCTGCCGTTCTTCGCCGAACGATTCGAGCAGCGGCTGCCGCGCACGGCCGACACGAAGCTCGCGGAGCACGTGATCGTCTATCGCTACGGACCGGCGGTCGAGATGCTGCTGCAGCGGCTGCGCGATCGCGGCGTGCCGGCGCTCGTCGCCGAAACGGACGAACAGCAGGCGCGGAACGCGATGGAGCGCGGTCAGGCGGTCGTCTTCAGCCGCAGTGATGACGACATCCTCGACGCCTGCCGCGTCAGCGCGGCACGCGCGATCGTCGCGAACGGCCGCGACGAGGAGAACGCGGGCGTCATTCTTCGGGCGCGGCAGATGGGGTTCCGCGGCGAGGTGTTCGCGTTCGTGGAAGATCCGGCGCACCGGAAGCCGATCGAGCTCGCCGGCGCGACGTCGACCTACACGCCGCGCCACATCATCGCCGCCGCCCTGGCGGCGCACGCGAGCGACACGCTCAGCCCGCGGTTGCCCGGCATCGAGTCGCTGCCGTCGGTACAGCGGCGTGAGGTCCGCGTTCCGGCGAACAGCCCGGTCGCGGGAAAGACGCTGGCCGAGGCGGAGATCGGCGCGAAGAGCGGTGCGGTCGTCGTCGGGCAGTGGTGCGGCAGCCAGCTCGACACGCGCTGTACGAGCGAGATGCGGATCGAAGTGAACGCTGTGTTGGAGATCGTCGGTGACGCGGAGAGCATCGCCCGCGCGGTCGAGATCATCGGCGGGCCGTTACTGCGGCAGAGCGGACCGTTTCTCATCGCCGGTTTCGGCGAGGTCGGGCGCAAGGTGCACGAGTTGCTGCGCGACGTCGGCGAGGAGGTGCGCGTCGTCGAACGCCGCGACGCTCCCGACGTGGATATCGTCGGCGACGTGCTCGACTCCTCTGTGCTCGCACGCGCCGGCATCAACGAGTCGCGCGGGATCGTCCTCGCGCTCGACAGCGACGACGCGACGCTCTTCGCCACGGTCATCGCACGCGACACGGCGCCCGACGTCCCGGTGATCGCGCGCGTGAATCACGCGCGCAACGTCGCGAACATCCACCGTGCCGGCGCCGACTTCGCGCTGTCGATCTCGGACGTCTCGGGCGAGATGCTCTCTGCGCGGCTCCTCGGCCGCGCGCGCCGTGCGCGCGAAGAGCACCGGCGCGTGGAACGAATCGCCGCGTCGCGCTGGATCGGCCTCTCCATGCACGACCTGCCGTTGCGGACGCACGGCTGCTCCGCGCTGGCGCTCGAGCGCGACGGAAATCTGATCACGCGCCTCACACGCGACCTCCACATCCTGACGGGCGATTCGCTGTGGGTGGCCGGTACGGCCGACGCGGTGCACAAGGTGGCGTGACGCGCGTCATCGTCGCCATTCGGGCGCGGCTCCAACGTGCTAGCGAAGGAGGCTCACCCCATGTTCAAGAACAAGTTCCCGTTCGCCAAAATCACCACCGCTTTCATCTTCGGCGCCGCGGCCGGTGCCGCCGTCGCTCTGCTCTATGCGCCGTTCGCCGGCAAGAAAATGCAGAAGAAGGTCGGCGACGTCACCGATAAGGTGATCGACAAGGTCGAGGAGGGCGTCGAGAACGTCCAGGGCGTGTTCCGGAAGATCGCGAACGCATAACATCTGCGGGTGCGCAGACTCGGCGTCATCGGCGGCCTCGGACCTGAATCGACGATCGACTACTACAAGGCGCTCGTCGAGGTCTGGCGCCGCGAACGCCCTGACGGCAGTTATCCGCCGCTGATCATCGACAGCCTCGATGTACAGAAGGCGATCGCCCTCGTCACTGCGGGAGACATGCACGGGCTCACGGAGTACCTCGTCGAGTCCGTGCAGCGTCTCGCGCGCGGCGGCGCCGAGCTGGCGCTGATGTCGGCGAACACGCCGCATCTGGTCTTCGAAGAGGTGCGCGACGCATCGCCGATTCCGATGATCAGCATCATCGAAGCGGCTTCGCGCGCCGCCGCCGCGCGCGGGATGAAGCGAGTCGCCCTTTTCGGCACCCGCTTCACGATGCAGTCATCGATGTATCCGGACGGCCTCCGTCGCGACGGCATCGAGGTGATCGTGCCGTCCGAAGACGAGCAGACGTTCATCCACGAGAAGTACCTCGGCGAGCTGATCCCCGGCATCTTCCGCGACGAAACGCGCGAGAAGCTGATCGCGATCATCCACGCGATCCACGCCCGCTCCCCGATCGACGCCGTCATCCTCGGCGGCACCGAGCTCCCGCTCATCCTCCGCGAGCCGGAGTACGGCGGAATCGCGATGCTCGATACGACGCGGATTCATGTGGAAGCGGCGGTGAGGGAGATGCTGGCCGGGTAGCTCGGGGCCGGATCGTTACGCCTTCCCGCCAACTTACGCCTTTCAAACGACGTCTGATGGCTTCGGAGCGAGTCCATGCTGCGAAATGTGTTTTTGTTCGTCCTGCTTTGCCTGCCGCTGGTGGCCACCGCCGCCTCTATGACGCGCGATGCGCGGCCCCTCGATACTTCCACGGCAAAGCGGATCGACATGGATGTGGAGAAGATTCTGCAGCGTACCGGTACGCCTGGTGCGACGATTCTGATCGCCAAGCATGGCCAAGTCATTTACCGGAACGCCTATGGGCTGGGCGATCGCGAGCGTCGCCGGCCGGCGACAGTGGACACCCAATACGAGATCGGCTCTATCACGAAGCAGTTCACCGCAGCGGCAATCCTGCAGTTGCAGGAAGCCGGCAAGCTGCGTCTCGATGACAAGCTCTCCATCTATCTGCCGGACGCGCCGCACGCCGGCGAAGTCACTCTGCGCCAATTGCTCGCGCACACCAGTGGCATGCCGGAATATCTCGATGCGGTCGATGCTGCCAAAGCGATCGGCCAGCCGGCGAGCTTCGACAAGCTCATGTCGTACATCGCCGGCAAGCCCCTCGATTTTCCGCCCGGAAGCCACTGGTCGTATTCGAATACCGGCTATATCCTCGCCGGCCGCGTCATCGAGGTCGTGTCACACGAATCCTATTGGCACTACTTGCAGACGCACCTGCTCGATCCCGCGGCCATGACGCACACCTTCACCGTGGCGGACGAGGACAGATTGCCGAAGATGGCGACTGGGTACGACCGCGAGAACAGCGAGATTCAGCCGGCGGCCACGATTGGTGCCTCGGTCGGGTGGGCGGCGGGATTTCTCGTTTCAACTGTTGATGATCTGGAGAGATGGAACCGCGCGTTGAGGAGCGGCAAGATCGTGACGCCGGCCGATTACGCGTCGATCAGCACGTCGGTCAAGACCGCACAGGGCGATGCCGGCTATGGCCTTGGATTGTTCGTCGACACCATCGACGATCAGCCCCGCGTCGGGCACACCGGCGGATCGCTCGGTTTCACAACCGCTAACGAATATTTTCCGCGGCAGGATATGCAGATCATCGCGTTCACCAATTTCGTGGCCAAGCCCGAGCCCGCCGAAACCATCGCAACGGCGATTTTCGAAGATCTCAACCCGGCCATCGCCGCCGCCGCCATGCGTCCGAGCGCGGGCGAAGATGTGACGGTGACCGCCAAAACCAAAGCCTACTTCGCGCAACTGCAGGCCGGCGATCAGGACTCACCGTACCTGGCGGCCAACCTCAACAGCAAAATGAAGGCGGGTTTAGCGAAACGCCTCGCGGACGAATTCAAAGGCTATGGCCAACCCACCGCATTCGTGTTCAAGGGCACTCATCTGGACGCCGGCGTAACGTTCTACGAGTACGTGATCCGTTTCGGCGCGGGCAGTATGGTCAAATTCGGAGTCGCACTGGACGAGACCGGAAAGATCAAGAGCCTTTCATTTGGATGAGAAGAGGCGCGGCCCGTCATCGACCGTGATGTAGGCGCGCGCTTCGCTCGCCCCGCATACGGCGCCGGCTCTCGCGGCAGGCGCGGCGGTCGTAGCGCAGGTGCGGCGGTCATCGCGGCGAGTGCGGCGGTCGTCGCGGCAGGTGCGGCGGCCTTCGCGGCAGGTGCGGCGGCCTTCGCGGCAAGTGCGGCGGTCATCGCGGCAAGTGCGGCGGTCGTCGCGGCAAGTGCGGCGGCCATCGCGGCAAGTGCGGCGGCCATCGCGGCAAGTGCGGCGGTCGTCGCGGCAAGTGCGGCGGTCATCGCGGCGAGTGCGGCGGTCGTCGCGGCAAGTGCGGCGGTCATCGCGGCAAGTGCGGCGGTCGTCGCGGCAAGTGCGGCGGTCATCGCGGCAAGTGCGGCGGTCATTGCTGCACCTGCGGCGACCCTTGCCGAGCATACTGAACGCCTGCTCCGCGTCCTCGGATGTGGAGCGCCGAAGGCGCTCCAGAAGCTAGCCGGTAGCAGACGCGAAGCGGCGGCGGCCTTGGTTCGGCCGCCCCGGATGGGGTG